>OFGC01000221.1_pt1 | contig 66303 bp, 53 predicted proteins | sample 1521691 | NCBI WGS metagenome assembly OFGC01 (sample SAMEA3504121, study PRJEB24116) | mouse gut metagenome | biome: mouse gut; feature: mouse-associated habitat; material: faeces | place: Denmark | collected 2011
GGACGCGCTCTGCCATGCGGCGGAAGCCTATACCTCCCGCAAGGCACAGCCCATGACGGATACGCTGGCGGTCAGCGCAGTGAAGCGAATATTCCGCTATCTGCCGGAATGCTTTTCCCACGGTGACAATGCAGATGCCCGTGCCCAGATGAGTCTGGCAGCCCTGGAGGCGGGAATTTCCTTTAACAATGCTTCCGTAACGGTAATTCACGGCATGAGCCGGCCCATCGGCGCTTTATTCCATGTGCCCCACGGCGTAAGCAACGCCATGCTTCTTTCCGCCTGCTTTGAGTATGTATATCGGGAAGCGGCGGACCGCTTTGCCGATTTGGGCAGGGCTATTGGAGCTGCCGGAGCGGAAGAATCCGACGAGAAGGCGGCGGAAAAATTTATTCAGGCCTGCAGGGAGCTGTGTATATCCTGCGGGATCCCTACTCTGGAGGAATACGGAATAGACAGAGAAGTATTTATGGAAAGCATCCCGAAGATGACAAAGGATGCCATAGCCTCCGGTTCTCCGGCCAACACCAGGAAGGAGCTGTCCCAGGAGGATATTACCACAATCTACAAGGCTTTGTGGAGCTAAGAAAAGTTGAATCCAGCTTGGCGAAGCTGTCTGCTGATTCTCACGTGGCTGTGAATAGTAAGATTGAAACAAATAAAAGGTACAAAAAAGAACGGGCAGAAAGCAATTGCTTTTTACCCGTTCTCTTTCGCACTCTCTATAGGGCAGCTGCCTTATGCTACAACTGTAACATTGGTAGCGCGGATCTTGCTGCTGTTCTGAGGATCGCATTCGGTGTCGAAAGTAACCTTCTGGCCTTCCTCCAGGGACTTGAATCCGTCAGCATTGATAGCGGAGAAATGTACGAACACCTCTTCGCCGGTTGCATCATTTGTGATGAAACCATAACCCTTCTGTGCGTTAAACCATTTTACTGTACCGTTATTCATTTGTTGGTACCTCCTTAAATATTATGTGATTCTAAAGCAAGGGCAAAAAAATCACATATTTTTGTAAACCATCATCAAAGTAACAATGACTTACAAAAATATGTGAGTTCAATGACTTTCACTTAGAATACGATTATAGTGTAGCACCCTTGTTGACGAAATGTCAACATATTTTTTATAAAATTTTTCTAAACTTGCAGATATTCCATTTGGAGGCATATTTTCTGCATTTTTGGGACAAAATGGTAGAAGACAGAAAGGCCCGAGACGATAGGAGGCGAATACGGTATGATGTGGTATTTTTTTGTGTTGACAGCTGTGACGGGAGCCGCCATGACAGCCGGGTTCTGCATGGGAAGAATAACGGGGAGAAAAGGAGAATCGGAGGTAGAAACAGAAGGGGATGCCTGGGAAGAGGGGGACAGAATGCCGGGGAATAAAAAGGCATCGGAAGACGGAAAGCCGCCGGCAGGCAGAAGGACAGCGGGAAACGGAGAGCGCCAGGGGGATGAAAGAGCGTCCGGCGGCAGGAAACCGGAAAAGGAGCGCAGAGTCGAAAGGCATGGGAATTGCGGCTATGTGGGAAGTCCTGTGTCAGGACAGGTTCTAGGGCTTAAGGAAGGAGAATGTCCCTCCATTGTAATCGATCCCAGGGAAGACAGATTGTACGCGCCTGCCAATGGAAAGATCAACAGATTATTTCCCATGGGCAATGCGCTTTTATTTCATACGGAGTTTGGAACGGAGCTTTTTATTCAGGCAGGAGATGCCCGGGATGACCTTCTTGGCAGGTATTTCCGTCCCCGGGTTCTGCAAAATGAAATAGTGGGAAAGGGTAAGCTGCTGCTGGAATTTGACAGACAGGGACTGGAGGCGGAGGGTATATCGCCGGAGGTGTCCGTACGTCTGGAAAACCGCTCCTATGACAGCGATATCCTGTCTGTTTCCGGAGAAAATGTCAGAACAGGCGAGGACATTATTCAAATCAGAATGGAGGAGGCATAATTTTTCTATTATCCCTTGACAAATACCCCGTTGGGGTATATTATAAAAATACCCCAATGGGGTATTTGCTTCCGGCACTGTGAAAAATTGATTGGTATGCCCAAGAGGGTGCGCAAACACTCCTCTATAAGCGGGCACGGGGGATAATCATGAAAGAGAACGATATGAAATGTCATGAAATGGGAGAACAGGATGGGGAAGACTGCTTCAAAGAAGCGTCCCAGTCCTGCAGCTGTCATCAAAAGTCTGTGCCCAGGGACCAGAGGGAGCTGAGACAGCTGAAAAATCGGCTGAGCCGTATGACGGGACAGCTGGCGGGAATCGGAAAAATGCTGGATGAAAATCGCTACTGCGGCGACATTCTGACCCAGGTGGCGGCAGTGGAAAGTGCGCTTCAGTCCTTTGGGTACGTGATTTTAAAGGAACATATGGAAACCTGCGTGGTGGAGGAGATCCGGAAGGGAAATTCGGATATTGTGGATGAGGCGGTGGAGCTGATGAAGAAGCTGAAGTGATCACCGGAGAGTTCATTTGGCAGAATTATAAAGGGATGCCTGCCCCAGGCGGGCACAGTGCCCCGGGTGGGCACAGGGGGTATGACAATGAAGGAGAGATATCATATATCAGGGATGACCTGCTCGGCCTGTTCTTCCCATGTGGAAAAGGCTGTGAGAAAGCTTGAGGGTGTGGAGAGCGCTTCCGTGAACCTGCTGACGGAGACCATGGAGATTGCCTATGACGGAGAAAAGCTGGACCAGGATAAAATTCAGGCGGCGGTGGAAAGAGCCGGTTACGGCGCGTCCCTGATCATCGGAGGAAGCGGCAGTCGGCGGGAGGCATCCCAAGAGCCGGAATCCGGGAAGCTGTGCGGTACGACCGGAAGCTGTGCCGCCCGTTCCCCGGAGGGAAAAGGGGGAAAAGGCGCCCGTGACAGTCTGGAGCGCAGGGCCCGGGAAGAGACAAGAGCCATGAAGCTTCGGCTGGGGATTTCTGTGGGTTTTCTGATTCCGCTGATGTACGTGGCCATGTATCACATGGTTCATGAGGGGCTGGGCATTCCCATGCCGGAGCTGGTACACAGATACATTCATGGAAATGGGAATGCCATAACCTTTGCCCTGACCCAGCTTATTTTGGTCTTGCCTATTTTGTACATGAACCGGAAATTCTTTTCGGTGGGCTTTCGGACTTTGCTGCATGGCAGTCCCAATATGGACAGTCTGATTGCCCTGGGGGCTTCCGCGTCTGTGGTTTACGGCGTATTTGCCATGTACCGGATCAGCTATGGCCTGGGCCACGGCGATATGGCTGTGGTGGAGCAGTATTCCCATGACCTGTATTTTGAATCGGCGGGGATGATCCTGACACTGATTACAGTAGGAAAGTATCTGGAGAGCCGCTCCAAGGGCAAGACCAGCGAGGCCATCACCAGACTCATGAATCTGTCGCCCAAAACAGCGGTGGTACTTGGAGAGGACGGACTGGAGAAGGAAATTCCCACGGAGCTTCTGAAGCAGGGGGACATCTTTCTGGTAAAGCCAGGGAGCCTGGTGCCGGTGGACGGTACGGTGCTGGAGGGAAATTCCAGTGTGGATGAAGCGGCCATCACCGGTGAAAGCGTGCCAGTGGAGAAAAGCCAGGGCGACAGGGTAGTGTCAGCCACAGTAAATAAGGCCGGTTTTCTGAAATGCCGGGCCGACAGGGTGGGGGAGGATACCACACTGTCCCAGATCATCCGTCTGGTGGAGGAAGCCAGCGCCAGCAAGGCCCCCATTGCCCAGCTGGCCGATAAGGTGGCGGGGGTGTTTGTGCCGGTGGTGATCGTCATTTCCCTGGTGACGCTGGCAGGGTGGATGTTGGCTGGGGCCGGCGCGGAATTTGCCATTTCCACGGCCATTGCGGTGCTGGTGATCTCCTGTCCCTGCGCGCTGGGGCTGGCCACTCCCGTGGCTATCATGGTGGGTACGGGAGTGGGAGCCGGACATGGAATTTTGATTAAGTCCGGTCAGGCCCTGCAGCAGGCAAGAGACATTGACACAGTAGTCATGGATAAGACGGGAACCATTACCGCAGGCCGGCTGAAGGTTATGGAGGCAGGGGTCTGGGTCCAGGACATGAGCCTTGGAACCTTTATGCAGATTACGGCGGCACTGGAAAAAATGAGCGAGCATCCGCTGGCGGAGGCGGTGGTGGAGGACGCACGCCGCCAGGGTCTGGAGCTTCCCCGTGTGAGAGACTTTAAAGCCGTATTTGGCAGAGGCGTTGAGGGGGTGCTGGATCAGGATATTCCGCCGAAGCCCTTTGTGCCGAAGGAAGCGGACGGTCCCGGGGTGATTTTGGAAAAGGGAGCTTCATCACCCTCGGCGTTGACCGGAGGGCGCCTGGACAGGGGTGCTTCGGCAGGCACCCGATATCTGGTGGGCAATGAGGCGTATCTGAAGGAAAATAACATTTCCATCGACTCCATGGTCCGTCAGGCCATTGAGCGAATGGCCGACGAAGGGATGACTCCTTTGCTGGCAGCGGAAGAGGGCCGGTTTCTGGGAGTGCTCGGCGTAGCCGATGAGATCAAGGAAAGCTCCCGGGAGGCCATACAGCGGTTTGGGCAGATGGGAATCCATGTGGTGATGCTCACCGGAGACAACCGGCGCACGGCGGAGGCCGTCAGAGCCCGCCTGGATATTCCCGAGGTGGCGGCGGAGGTGCTGCCCCAGGATAAGGAAAAAAAGATCAGCGCCCTGCGGGAGGCGGGACATAAGGTGGCCATGATCGGAGACGGCATCAATGATGCCCCGGCCCTGGCAGCCGCTGACGTAGGCATGGCCATCGGCGCCGGAACGGACGTGGCTATGGAAAGCGCGGATATTATTCTGATGAAGAGTGATCTGCGGGATGCGGTGACGGCGGTGGGCTTGAGCCGTGCGGTGATCCGCAATATCAAGCAGAACCTGTTTTGGGCCTTTTTTTACAATTGTGTGGGGATTCCCCTGGCGGCAGGATTGTGGTATCCTGTTTTTGGGATCAAGCTGAATCCCATGTTCGGCGCGGCGGCCATGAGTCTGAGCAGTATTTTTGTGGTGGGCAACGCCCTCAGGCTTCGAGGCTTTAAAAGCGGCTTTAAGCTGAAAAGCGGCTTGAAGATTGAAAATGCCGGGAAAACCGGTGAGAAAGAAAGGAGTAAAATTATGACAAGGACATTGACAATCGAGGGAATGATGTGCGGACACTGCACCGGCAGGGTTCAGAAGGCTCTGGAGGCTGTGGAGGGCGTAAAGTCTGTGACCATGAGCCTGGAGGCAAAGACGGCTGTGGTGGAGCTGGAGGGTGAGGCTTCCGAGGAAACCCTGACAGCGGCAGTGACGGAAGCAGGCTATGAGGTAAAAGCGATCTCCTGAGGCGGATTACTTAAGATTTCTTTAGAAACCTTGAGCTGTCGGGAAAAATGTGTTACCTTATAGAAGTAGCTTGCAAAGGCAATCAAATTTGTAAAGACAGTCAAATGGACGTGCACAGGTCGGCAGGGGGTAAACGGATGAAAAACAGATCATATTATATACTGTTTGTGGTATATGCCATTGTTGTAGCTTTTGTCTTATATGTAAACGGTGTGTTTACAGGAGAGCAGAGCTCTCTGGTGAATCTGGCTATCAATATTGGATTCCTGATTGTTATCGGCGTCCTGTTTTTGATCTCCGCCGTCAGCTTCGGCAGGCTCAATTCCGTTACGGATGAGCTGTCGGCCTTTGCCGCCCGGCTGCAGAAGGAATATAAGGAGTCTAACGGAAAAAATCTGTGGACCGGCTACCAGGACCGCAAGGACGCTTTTGAGAACGAAGAGCTGCGGACGGCTTTCAATAAGTACAGACTGCGGGTGAAGAGCCTTCGCACCAAAAGAGGGATCGCCCTTCCCTGTGATCTGGAGGAATATATCAATGAGAATCTTCTTGACAGGGTGGGGATGAACTTTTTCAACTCCGGGATCTCCGGCACCCTTACCGGCCTGGGAATTTTAGGCACCTTTCTGGGATTGTCCATGGGGCTGGGATCCTTCAGCGGTGATGACATTTATACCATTTCCGACAACGTAGGTCCTTTGCTCTCCGGCATGAAGGTGGCTTTTCATACCTCTGTGTACGGCATTTTCTTTTCGCTGGTATTTAATGTGATTTATCGGAGCATCATGTCCGACGCCTATGAAAAACTGGAGGAATTTTTGTGCATGTTCCGTCAGACGGCTCAGCCGCAGGCAGTCAAGGAGGATGAGAACAGTGCGGCCATGGTGGTGTACCAGGCGGGCATGTCCAATGCGCTGAAGCAGATACTGGATCTGCTGAAGGGTAATGCGGCGGAGCAGACTGCGGCGGTGGAGCGGATCGTGGACAGATTTACGGAACAGATGCAGACTTCTCTGGGAGCGGATTTCCGAAAGCTGGGAGGTACGCTGAAGGCCGCGGGAGAAGCCCAGGCTGTCAGCGCCGCCAATGCAAAGGAGCTGCTGGAGGCGGTGACCACGCTGGCACAGGTGAATAAAAGCGTGCAGCTGACGCTGGCGGAGATCATGGACAGACAGGAACAGTTTGCCGGGGAACTGAAGGAGCAGAAGGAGAGGCTGGCAAGCTCCTGCAGTGAGCTGAGCGATGAGATTACGGGCCAGCTGTATGCCTTTGACCAGATGAGGAGCCTGTATGAAAAATAGAAGAAAAAACAGGGAAGCTTTTGCGGAGCACAGCTACTGGCAGTCCTATTCGGATATGATGGCGGCGCTGCTTCTGATCTTTATACTGATCATAGCCATTACCCTTGCTATTTATAAGCAAAAAACCACAGATCTGGACCAGACAAGACAGGAGCTGGGAGCGGCGCAGGCCAAGCTGGATTCCGCCATAGCGGATCTGGAAAATTCCAAAATAGAGATCGAGAAATCCAATGAGGAGTTGGCGGCTTCCCTGGCAGAGCTGCAGCAGGCGTACGCCCAGGCGGCCCTGACCCAGGAAGAGCTGAACAAGGCTTATCTGGAGATTGAGAATGCCAGACAGGAGCTGACCACCACCAAAAACGAGCTTCAGGACATTGTGGGGATCCGCACGGATATTATCGGTGCACTGCAGGCCACCTTCGACAATTCCAGCATGAAGGTGGACGCCCAGACTGGTTCCATCACCTTCTCGTCGGATGTGCTGTTCCGGTACAACAGCTCCACCCTTACGGCGGACAGCAAGGGAAGCTTGAAGGAGATCATCCCCAGATATCTGGATGTGCTTCTGCAGGATCAGTTCAGAAGCTATATCGCCGAGATCATTATCGAAGGGCATACAGACACGGACGGCGGATACCAGACCAATATGGAGCTGTCCTATGAAAGGGCCAAGGCGGTGGCGGATTTCTGTCTGGACAGCCAGAACGGCCTCAGCGAAGCCAAGATCGAACAGCTTCAGCAGCTTCTCACCGTCAACGGAAAGTCCTGGAGCAGCCCTGTCTACAAAAGAGATGCATCCGGCAATCTGACCCAGGATGTGGATATGGCGGCTTCCCGGCGGGTGGAAATCAAGTTCCGGCTGAAGGAGGATGAAATGATTGAAAAGATTACGGGGATTTTGTCACAGCAGTAAGGACCTGTAAAGCAGGAGTATGAACGGAGCATTCATTCCATTTAAAAGGAATGGAGCTCCGTATATTTTTTATACTTTTTTTATTGATTTTCCGGCAAACAGTGTTATATTATGTATAGAACAAAGAAACAAGAGCCACAGAGGGAGGAATGGCATATGAACATTCAAAAATTTACCCAGAAGTCCATGCAGGCGGTGGAAGGCTGTGAGAAGCTTGCCTATGAGTATGGCAACCAGGAGATCGAGCAGGAGCATCTTCTGTACAGCCTTCTGACCCTGGAGGACAGTCTGATACTGAAGCTTATCGAGAAGATGGAAATACAGAAGGAGCATTTTGTGTCCCGGGCGAAGCAGGCGGTGGAAAAGCGCGTGAAGGTTCAGGGAGGCCAGGTGTTTATGGGAAAGGACCTGAATAAGGTCCTGATCGGAGCCGAGGACGAGGCGAAGCAGCTGGGGGATGAATATGTATCCGTGGAGCATTTGTTTCTGGGAATGCTCCGAAATCCTAACCGGGAAATTGCCCAGATCTGGAAGGAGTACGGCATTAACCGGGAGCGTTTTCTGCAGGCCCTGTCCACCGTGAGAGGCAATCAGAGAGTCACCAGCGACAATCCGGAGGCCACTTACGATACATTGGAGAAGTACGGGCAGGAGCTGGTAGAAAAGGCCAGAAACCAAAAGCTGGATCCGGTCATCGGACGGGACAGCGAAATCCGCAATATTATCCGGATCCTTTCCCGAAAGACCAAGAACAATCCGGTGCTCATCGGAGAACCCGGCGTGGGTAAGACCGCAGTGGTGGAGGGGCTGGCTCAGAGAATCGTGAGAGGGGACGTGCCCCAGAATCTGAAGGACAAAAAGATTTTTGCACTGGACATGGGGGCCTTGGTGGCGGGAGCCAAGTACAGAGGTGAATTTGAGGAACGTCTGAAGGCGGTGCTGGAGGACGTGAAAGGCAGCGACGGACAGATCATACTGTTTATCGATGAGCTTCATACCATCGTAGGGGCCGGGAAAACCGACGGCGCTCTGGATGCGGGCAATATGCTCAAGCCTATGCTGGCCAGAGGGGAGCTGCACTGTATCGGCGCCACCACCCTGGACGAGTACAGGCAGTATATCGAAAAGGATGCCGCTCTGGAGAGGCGCTTCCAGCCGGTGCTGGTGGCGGAGCCTACGGTGGAGGATACCATTTCCATTCTCCGGGGACTGAAGGAGCGGTACGAGGTCTATCACGGAGTAAAGATCATGGACAACGCTCTGGTCAGCGCCGCGGTTCTGTCCAATCGTTATATTTCGGACCGTTTTCTGCCGGACAAGGCCATTGATCTGGTGGATGAGGCCTGTGCGCTGATCAAGACGGAGCTGGACAGCATGCCCACGGAGCTGGACGAGCTGCAGCGGAAGATCATGCAGACGGAGATCGAGGAGGCAGCTCTGAAAAAAGAAGATGACCGGATCAGTCAAGAGAGGCTGGCAGAGCTTCAGCGGGAGCTGGCAGAGATGAAAGAGGATTTTGCCGGACGTAAGGCTCAGTGGGACAATGAGAAGGCTTCGGTGGAAAGGCTGTCAAAGCTGCGGGAAGAAATCGATTCCGTGAACAATGAAATTCAGATTGCCCAGCGGGAGGGTGATCTGGAAAAGGCGGCGGAGCTCAGCTACGGCAGACTGCCCGCCCTGCGGAAGGCTCTGGAGCAGGAAGAGGAGAGCGTCAATTCTACCGCACTGTCGCTGGTTCGTGAAAAGGTTTCCGAGGAGGAGATCGCCAGAATCATATCCCGGTGGACGGGAATTCCCGTCACAAAGCTTACGGAAAGCGAGAGGGCAAAGACGCTGCATCTGGACGAAGAGCTGCATAAGCGGGTAGTGGGCCAGGAAGAGGGCGTCACCAAGGTGACGGAGGCAATCATCCGCTCCCGGGCGGGGATCAAGGATCCTTCCAAGCCCATCGGCTCCTTCCTGTTCCTGGGGCCTACCGGCGTGGGAAAGACAGAGCTGGCAAAGGCCCTGGCTGCATCTCTCTTTGATGATGAGAACAATATGGTTCGTATCGACATGAGCGAATATATGGAGAAATATTCCGTGTCCAGGCTCATCGGAGCCCCTCCCGGATATGTGGGTTATGAGGAGGGCGGTCAATTGACCGAAGCAGTCAGAAGGAAGCCTTACAGCGTCGTTCTGTTTGACGAAATCGAAAAGGCTCATCCGGATGTGTTTAATGTGCTGCTGCAAGTGCTTGATGACGGGCGCATCACCGATTCACAGGGCAGGACGGTGGATTTTAAAAATACCATACTGATTATGACCTCCAATATCGGGGCAGGCTATCTGCTGGAAGGGATCCGTGAGGACGGAAGTATCCGTGAGGATGCGGAGGAAGCGGTGATGGGAGAGCTTCGGGCTCACTTCAGACCGGAGTTTTTAAATCGTCTGGACGAGACGATCCTGTTCAGGCCGCTGACCAGGGAGCATATTGCAGGTATCATCAATTTGATCCTGGCTGATTTAAACAGGCGGCTGGAGGACAGGGATCTGTCTGTGGAGCTGACGCCGGAGGCATCGGAATTTGTGGTGGAAAACGCCTACGATCCGGTGTATGGAGCCAGACCTTTAAAGCGCTATATTCAAAAGCATGTGGAGACTCTGACAGCCAGACTGATTCTGGAGGATCGTGTCCAGGCGGGAGATGTGGTGGAGATCGGTGTAAGGGACGGAGCGCTGGAGGCCGGCGTCCGTGGAAAATGAGAATCACAGAATGCAGGAGCGGGCTGCTGATCCGACGGCCCGTCTGCATTGCAGCCAATCGCCCCCCCGCAAGCGGCGGGGCATGGAAAGTGCTTCACAGATTATTTTCCTGCCGGAGGGATTTCCGCACCATCATCAGATGGTAACAGATGGCCTCTCTGGCGGCTGTCTTATCTTTTGCCTTTATGGCGTCTACGATTGCTGTGTGCTCCTGGGTGATCGCCTGGCTTCTGGCGGTCTGTCTGGAGGAAATAGCAGTGATCTCATGGAAGATATCATAATAATTATCAATAAAGCTGGTGAAAATCATATTATGGGAAAGCTCTGCCAGCCGATAGTGGAAATAGTAATCGGTGCTGTGAGAGACATTTTCGTTTTCCTTTACAGGAGCCAGGTCGTACAGTTCACAAATCTGCTCATCCGTTATCAGATCAATAACCTTTTCAACTGTTCTGCTTTCAATACATTCCCGCACTTCAATCAGATCCAGATAGTTTGCATTTTTCATGGAGGCTTCCCAATTTCCGATGAGAATATCGGGGGCGCTGGAATTGATAAAGGTTCCCTCCTTCGGCCTGCGGTAAATGATGTTTCTGGCTTGAAGAACAGTCAGCGCTTCCCGCAGGATTCCCCGGCTGACCTGCAGGGCGGCTGCCAGCTCAGGCTCGCTGGGCAGCCGGTCTCCGGGCTTCAGGGCGCCGGATTTGACCTGATCCGTAATGACCTTTACCACCTTGTCTGACAGCTTTTCATTTGCTATGGGTGAAAAATTCATTTCTATACCTCCTGCCTGCTTTGGCGGGCATCAATTCAATATTTGGAAGTTAATTTCCTAACTTGTCCATCACTTTGATATATTGTTTAACAAATGAATTATACTTGAAAGGCGTGAAACTGTCAATCTATTTAAAAGGTGTTGACAGACTTTGAACCTATTGGTATAATTGTTAAACAAATAGACCGTAAGACAAAGGAAATCACGTGGAGCTGCCGCTGGAGACGCGGCATGGAGGTTAAAATGAAAAAATACAGTATTTTGTCGCCCTGTGGGATATTGGGGTATGGATTTCCGGAAGCCTCGTTCCTGAAGGGGATGAGCCTTCACCCGGATGCGGTGGTGGTGGATGCCGGCTCCACCGACGCAGGCCCTCACAAGCTGGGAGCAGGAGTCAGCATCGTCAGTCGTATGGCGGCCCGCAAGGATCTGGAGATTATCCTGGTGAATGCGGCTGAGAAGGGGATTCCTGTGATCATCGGGTCTGCCGGAGGAGCAGGCGCCCGGGTGCATGTGGAATGGACGCTGGATATTATTTATGAAATCCTGAGGGACAACCGGATCAGCGGGAAGCTGGCGGTGATTTTTTCGGACATGGACAAGGAGGGAATCAAGGAGAGCATCCGCCGTAAGGAGATATATCCTATGGGCAGCAATATTCCCCCGCTTTCGGAGGAGACGGTGGATCAGACAGGGGATATTGTGGCTCAGATGGGTCATGAGCCGGTGGTGAGGGCTCTGGAGGATGGAGCGGATATTGTAGTCTGCGGCAGAGCCTATGACCCTTCCGTATTTGCGGCTCCCGGGATCCGGGAGGGGTTTGATCCGGGACTCTGTTACCATATGGGCAAGGTGCTGGAATGCGGCGCGCTGTGTGCGGAGCCGGGCACAGCCAAGGACTGTATTCTGGGAACCCTGTATGAGGAATATTTTACGGTGAGAGCGCTCAATCCTGAAAGACATTGTAATGTGACCAGCGTGGCGGCCCACACCTTTTATGAGAAGGAAAATCCCTGTATCCTGCATGGACCGGGCTTTACGCTTGACCTGCGAGACTGCAGCTTCAGCCAGGAAGACGAGGATACTGTAGCTGTGAGAGGCAGCCGCTTTTGGCCGGATCAGGCGTATAAGGTCAAGCTGGAGGGCGCCAGAAGGGCAGCCTACAGAACCTTTGTAATCGGGGCCGTGCGGGATCCCATTCTTCTGGACAGGCTGGAGGAGATCGAAGAGAAGGTCAGAAAAAGTGTTACGGCTTATCTGAAGGAAATTCCCCAGAGAACCTATCGCATGAATTTTATCAATTACGGAAAGAATGGCATTATGGGGGAATTGGAGCCGGAGGAGTTTCACGGACATGAGGTATGTGTGCTTTTTGAAGCTTTGGCGGATACCCAGGAGACTGCCGATGCGGTCTGTGCCTGTATGCGGTCCACCTTCCTGCACTGTGACTATGCGGGAAGGAAATCCACGGCTGGAAATCTGGCATTTCCCTATGCGCCCAGCGACATCCCGTTCGGTCCGGTGTATGAATTTTCCGTATACCACCTGATGCAGATTGCAGACGGAAGAAGTGCGTTCCCGATTTTTTACCGGGAATACAGGGAGGGAGAAGCTGTATGAGACGTTTATATGATGTGGCAAAGGTGCTCAGAAGCAAGAACGCAGGTCCCTTTTCTATTACGCTGGACGTGCTGTTTGAGAATAAGCGTGACTATGAGCAGGTTAAACGGCAGGGAATTATATCCAGGGAACGGATCGCCGGAATATATAAGCTGTCGGAGGATGAGATCACGGAGCTGGTTTATTTCGATCAGGCCTGTGGGATCAAGGTGACCTTTAACAGACGGATTTCCTCGGGTACCTGCGGCGACCGGGATGTGTACGGGGCACAGCAGCATGCACCGCTGATGGCTATTGCCCTGGAGGAAGAGGAGGTGTAGGAATGGGGAAGCATTGGCAGCCAAGAGCAAACACAGGTGCCCTGAGGCGCAAACTGATTAACCAGAAATATCTTTTCCTGATCGCAGTTCCCTGTCTGATCTATATTATTATTTTCTTTTATGGTCCGCTGTACGGATGGCTGATGGCCTTTTTCAAATATAAGCCTTCCAAGGGAATCTGGGGAAGCGAGTATGTGGGGTTGTACTATTTCAAGCAGTTTTTCACGGATCCGGATCTGGGCAAAATCGTCAGAAATACGCTGGCCATGAGCTCCCTGAACCTGATTGCCATCAATCTGTTTCCTTTGATGCTGGCGCTGATGATTAATGAGGTGAGCAGCCGCATATTTAAGAGAACAATCCAGACACTGACCTATCTGCCCCATTTTGTTTCCTTTGTGGTGGTGTCAAATATATTCCTGGAGCTTTTGGGAACCAACGGACCTGTGAACGAATTGCTTCGGAATATGGGAGTGGTGGAGACCGCGTATAAATTCTGGCAGCAGCCGTCTCTGTTCTGGCTGCTGGCCACCTTTGTGCGGGTCTGGAAGGAAGTGGGGTGGGGAGCCATCATCTATCTGGCCACGCTGGCAGGTATCGATCAGGTTCAATATGAGGCGGCTGCCATCGACGGATGCGGAAGGATACGGCGGATATTTTACATTACGTTGCCCAATCTGCTGCCCACGGTGATGATCCTGTGGATTACCAACATGTCGGGATTGTTTTCCGCCAGCTTTGACGCTTCCTACATGCTGGGGAATGCCACCACAGCCAATGTGGCGGAGGTGATTGAAACCTATATTTACAAGATGGGTCTGTCTATGGGTATGTATTCTTATTCCACAGCCGTCAGCCTGATTCAGACTGTGCTGGGCTTTGCTCTGGTCTGGCTTACCAATAAGCTGGCTCAGAAGACTACGGATTATTCATTATGGTAAGGAGGGGTGGTATGAAACCCAGGATCGGGACAAAGCCGGGAGACCGGATTTTTGAGGGCATAATCGTGGCAGTGCTGGCAGTTGTGGGAATCTCAATGTTGTATCCGTTTCTGTATGTGCTGGCAGTTTCTCTGAATGATCCTGCGGATACGGAGCTGGGAGGGATCTGGCTGTATCCCCGGGTATTTTCCCTGGAAAGCTATCGGCTGATTTTCCGGGAGGGAGAGCTGTTTGCGGCCACATTGGTCAGTGTGGCCAGAACCGTTGCGGGAACCTGCCTTACGGTGCTGTTTTCTTCCCTTTTTGCCTTTTTATTCACCAGGAGTGACTTTGTGCTTTACAAGCCCATGAAGGCCATCTTTTTCTTCGCCATGTTTTTTGGCGGCGGCGGTCTGATTCCTACATACATGCTGTATCTGAATCTGGGGCTTTATAATACGTTTTTCGTGTATATTGTTCCGTTTGTGATCAATCTCTGGTATGTGGTGCTGTTTCGGACCTATTTTATGTCTATTCCCGGGGATCTCTCCGAGGCGGCGAGGGTGGATGGAGCAAATGATTTGCAGGTATTTTTCAGGATACTGATTCCGGTGTCAAAACCCATTTATGCCACAGTAGGGCTGTATGCGGCTGTGACCCAATGGAATTCCTGGCGGGACACCCTGTATTACACCACGGATACCAGACTTCGCACACTGCAGTATATTTGTATGGAAATGATCAAGAAAGCAGAAGGGGAAAAGATGATAGACCGGGCGGCCATGTTTGAGATTTTTCACGGAGACGCGGCTCTGACGGATCCGCTCTCCCTGAGAATGGCCATTACAGTGATTACGGTAGTCCCCATCGTCTGCGTCTATCCGTTTTTACAGAAATACTTTATGAAAGGGATTATGGTTGGCTCCATGAAGGGCTGAACAGGGAGAGGAGGATAAGGATCATGAAAGGAAGAGTCAGGAGAAAGGCCGGAAAAGGAATCTGTATTTTCTGCTTGCTGCTGTGCGCCATGTGGGGGCTTGCCGGATGCGGAAAAGGCTCCGGGGAGAAGGAACAGTCATATGAGGGAGAGGAGGACATGAGCTTTGAAGAGCTTTTGGCGCTGGACAGGGAGAACCCTGTGACAATTACCGTTATGGTGGCGGACATGACAGAGGCTTCCAAAAGCGACAGCCCCATTCTGCAGGCCATTGCTGAGGCTACAGGAGTGACCGTGGAGCTGAAGGGTGTGGAGTCGGATCAGCTGCAGATGCTTATGGCCTCCAGAGAGTACCCGGATGTGCTGGTGATAAAAAGGGACAGCACCTTTTACGATTACCTGGATACGGGGGATATGGTGGATCTGGAGCCCCTTCTGAAAAAGTACGCCCCAACTGTGTATGAGATGAACAGCACTCTCGTGGACATTTTCAAAGATGATCAGGGCAGGCTTTTATACCTGACGGAGAATGCCGACCTTGTAAGGGAGGGGGAGGTACATCCTGAGGATGCGGCCAATCCGGACAGGGTTCAGGATGAGCTGCCCTGGCACAGCTGTCTTTATGTGCAGTATCCGCTGGTCAAAGAGCTGTACGGAGACAGCATCAGGTCTATAGAGGCCTATCGGGAAGCCATGGATGCATTTCGGGAAAGCCATAAGGCGGAGGACGGATATTATGCCCTGTCCATGGACAAGGACAGCGCCGGGGATATTCTGTGGGCGGGTTTGTCCATGTACGGCTATCGCTGCAATTATAAGGGTGGGCTCTACGTTACGAAGGATGGGGAAAATTACAGTTATGGACTGAAGGCGGAGGATGCGCTGGATTGGCTGCTGTTTTTAAATGAATTGTACCGGGAGGGCTATATTTATGAGGATGCCACCGTGCAAAGCTACGACCAGTTTATCCGTCAGATGAATAAGGCCAAAATCTTTTCGTTTATAGGCAATTACTTTACCATATATGAAACCAACAAATCTCTGGGGGCCAACGGTAAGACGGCGGAAATCAGCTATATTCCCCAACAGCTCCGAATGGAGGGAGCTGACAGAATCTGGCAGTACAATGCGGCTTACACCGGGGGAAAAGCTTTTATGATCATGAATACTTCGCCCTATGCCAAAAGGATCGCCAGGCTGCTGGAATATCTATATTCCGATGAAGGGCTTGTGCTCCATGGCTGGGGGATTGAAGGAGAGGATTACATTATCAGAGAAGACGGTCTCCGGGATCTGACGGAAGAGCTTCTGGAGAAAATGAATGCCAGTGCGGACTATAACCTGGCCAGGGGGATCCGCTCTTTGTACGGTGTGATCAATTTTCCCACCTTCACCACAGACGGTCAGTCGGCATTTGCCAGGTTTGCGCCCTACTATTCCACAGAAGGCGGGGTGGATGCCAGGGATACTGCAATCAAAGCAGATCCGGTGTACAACTGGCATGAGGACTGGAAGGGAACCTTCTGGGATGATTATTCCGAGGTGGATATTGTGATGGAAGCCGAGACGGAGGCGGCCATTGCAGGTTCCAGGTGTGCGTCGATTATCAAGGATCAGATCAATCTGATTATCATGGCGGAATCCAAAGAGCAGTGCATTGCTCTGTATGAGGAGGCCGTGAAAAAGATGGATGCATATGGCATTGGGGCATGGGAAGAGGAGATTAACCGGCAGATTCATGAAAAAAGAGGAAAATAAATGAAAAGATACAAAGCGGCAGGACTGCTGTTGTGGGTGCTTTTGATTGCCTCGGGCTGCTCTTTGCCGGGGCAGTCCCAGGACGGCGGCGGACAGGGGCAGATCCCGGAGGAAGAGCAGGGAGACGCACAGAAGAATGGGCAGGTGAATTCCGCCAAGGATACTGAAACTGACAAAAACACCGAGGAGGCGAAGGATATGGATGTATTTGCGGCGCTCTTCCCGGACAGGGAAGACGGAAGCCTTGTGAGCGGAAAGGAATTTCGAAAGCTGGCAGATGCGCTGGCGGCCAATGTGCCCGGCAGGCTGACGGAAATCACTTATACTTACCGGGGGCAAAGGATTTCCATGGAGGTTCTGGCCGGAAACCGGGAGGTAAGAGAACCTTTTGGAAAGCAGGAAGAACAGCCGGAAGGACATACCGAATCGGAGCCCTTGGAGGCGGTTTCAGGGCAGAGCGAGTATTATGACTATCTGCTCTATCTTCCCCAGGGGTATGACCCTGAAGATAGTGTTACGAAATGGCCGGTGATCTATTTCTTCCACGGAATCGGAGAAAAGGGGGATGATTTGTCAAAGCTGACAGCTTACGGCATCCCTAAGTATATTGTGAACGGGGGACGTCCGGAGGCGATTGTGATTGCTCCCCAGTGTCCGGAGGATTCCCATTGGGCGGACACGGATGTGGAGGAGGGAAAGCTGAAGCTGTTTATAGAGGAAAATATGGAAAAGTACCGGATCGATCCGGACAGGGTGTATGCTACAGGTCTGTCCATGGGAGGAAGGTGTACCTGGAAGCAGGCGCTGGCCATGCCGGATACCTTTGCGGCTATCGCCGTGGTGTGCGGGCGTACCAACAGCTATGATTTTTCCGGTATTCTGGATCTGCCGGTATGGATGTTTCACGGAGCGCAGGATGACACGGTGGCCTTTTCCAATGTGAACAGGATTGTGGAGGAAGCCTACAGCCAGGGATATGAATATTTTAAAGTGACGGTGTATCCGTATCTTTCTCATGACACATGGACTACGGTCTATGCCAGAGAAGATTTGTATGACTGGCTGCTTTCTCAAAATCGGGCGGGCCGGAGCAAGTAGAGCCGGCAGAGAGAACGCGGGCCGCAGGGAGCGGTGCAGAAAAGGGAGGAGAGACGTAAATGATCAGCAGAGAAGAACTGGCGGCGGACGAGAAAAGGAAACAGGATAAAGCCCTTGGGGCATTGGCGGGCCTGGCCATAGGAGATGCCTTCGGGGATGCAGGCAGGGTACCCGAGAACCATCTGACCTATGGGATGATGACGGACTTTGCTCCGGGGAAGACCTGGAGCACGGATGATACAGAATTTGCCCTTTTTACGGCAGTAATGCTGATTGAACACCGGGGAGACCCCTCAGTGGCCGATTTTGAGGAAGGGTGGAAGAAATATATCATGTCTCAGGATGATTTCCCCAGAGGAGGAGCCAGTGAAAGAGAAGCTGTGAGCAATCTGAAAAAAGGGCTGCATGCGCCTCAGACCGGGATTTATAATGCCTATGCCATGAGTGACGGAGCAGCCATGCGGATTGCGCCGGTAGGCATTGTCTGTGCCGGGGATCCGGAGAGGGCGGCGCAGCTTGCGTTCCGGGACGCCCAGGTGAGTCACAGCGGGGATGGAGTCTGGGCGGCTCAGGCGGTGGCCGCCGGGGTATCGGCAGCCATGGCGGATGGGACGGATGATGAGATTCTGGAGCAGGCTTTGAGAGTCATTCCGTCGGATACCTGGCTGCGATACAGTCTGGAGCAGACCCGGGAGCTGGCAGACAAAAACCACAGAGACTTTTTCCGCTGCTGGATGGAGCTGCATGATCTGCTCAGGTGCGAGTACAAGGCGGCGTCAGCGGAGGCAGTGGCGGCAGCCTTCGGCATACTGCTTCTGGCGAAGGGAAATTTTCGATTGGGGTGCTTTTTGGGAGGTAATTTCGGACGGGACGCAGATACCATTACAGCCATTGTGGGCGCCATACTGGGAGCGCGCGGGGGAGCGGAAAGCATTCCCGGAGAATGGATTCAGCGGACGGCCCGCCCTTCCGGAACCTGTCTGCAGTTCACCGCAAAGCTGACCATAGCGGAGACGGCACGAAGGCTGGGGGAGCTGATTGTTGTATGAGGTGAAGAGAGGTATAAGCGTGACAAAGGATTTTCTGGAAAAAATATATGCGGGCTTTCTGGGAATGAACATCGGAATACGGCTGGGGGCTCCTGTGGAGCCTGAGGCCTGGGATTTTGACAGGATAGCAAAGGTATACGGAGAGATCGCAGGATATCTGAAGGACTATAGAAATTTCGCGGCGGACGACGATGTAAACGGACCGGTGTATTTCCTGAGAGGGCTCACGGACGCAGGGGTGGGAAAAGAATTTACGCCGGATATGGCGGGCCGGGCATGGCTGAATTATACCAGAAACGGGATCGGTATGTTCTGGTGGGGAGGCTGTGGAGTCAGCACGGAGCATACAGCATACCTGAATTTGAAGGCAGGTATACCTGCACCCCTGTCGGGAAGCGCAAAGACCAACGGAACAGTGGCGGCGGAGCAGATCGGCGGACAAATCTTTGTGGATACCTGGGGACTGATCTGGCCTGGAAGACCGGACCGGGCGGCGGAATATGCCAGGACTGCCGCAAGCGTTTCCCATGACGGCAACGGCCTGCATGGAGCGGCGTTTATCAGCGCCTGTATCGCCGAAGCCTTCTGCGCCCGGAGCATGGAGGCGGTGATTGACGCAGGGCTTTGTCAGATTCCGGAGGACTGTGAGTATGCCAAAGTGGTGTTGGCTGTCAGAGATTTTTACCGCCGGCATCCGGGAGATTTTCGAGAGTGTATGAGATTTCTGTTGAAAAACTGGGGTTACGACAGGTATGAAGGAGTGTGTCATATTATACCCAATGCAGGGGTCTGCATTCTGGCTTTGCTCTACGGGCAGGGAGATTTTAACAGGACGGTGGAAATCGCCTCTATGTGCGGCTGGGACACGGACTGTAACGCAGGGAACGTGGGAACCATTGCGGGAGTGTTTTATGGACTGGAAGGGATTAAAAACAGGTACCGGGGGCCGGTGAATGACGTCGTGATCACCTCTGGGATTTCAGGATATCTGAACATTATGGATGCAGCCTCCTATGTCAAAGACCTGGCCGCTGCAGCCTGTCTGCTGACAGGCGAGGAGATGCCGGAAGGCATGCGCAGAGCGGGAGACGGAGAGCTGCTGTTTGACTTTGAACTGCCCGGTTCCACCCACGGAATCCGCCTTTCCAATCAGATCCGGTTTATGAAACGGCATTCCCGGGAGCGTGCTTTCAGCGGACAGGGAAGTCTGGAAATTATTGTGGACCGGATTTTGCCCGGGGATCAGTGTCATGTTTATTACAAACCATTTTACCGGCGGAAGGATTTTGACGATGAAAGGTACCAGCCGGTATTTTCACCAACGGTATACAGCGGTCAGCGGTTTTCGGCACAGCTGTATCCGGAGCTGTGGATTGAGGGTAAGCTCTGTGTGAGGCCCTATGTGCGCGCCGCCATGAGGGATCGGTACATCTATGGGGAGGAGCTGGAGCTGGAAGCAGAGCGGTGGAATGGAATTTCCTTTGTGGTTCCCGATTTGGAGGGAGACCAGGCGGCAGAATTGGGATTTTTGCTGTATACGCCAGAGGAAACAAGTCACAGAGTGTTCGGGCACATATATCTGGACGAGTTTGCTGTAACGGGAGGCGCGGATTATTCCATTGCCATGGAGATTCAGGAAGAGGAATTCCGACAGCTTACGCCGTTTTCCTGGAACCAGTGCCGGGGCAGAATCGTGGACGGAAGGCTGGGGGCGGAAGCGTCGGAGCCAGGGCAGGCTTTTACGGGAAGCTATTATGCAAAGGATGTGACTGTTCGCACGGATATTACGGTGCTGGAGGGACAGGGAAAGGAGGTGGTCGTTCGGGCCAGAGGGGCGGAGCAATATTATTCTCTTGGCTTTGGCAGAGCAGGCGAGGTGAGAATCTGTTGTCATGACCATGGATGCAGAGTGCTGAAGTCAGTGCCCTATGATTGGAAATACGATACGCCCTATGAGCTGGAGGCGGTGTGCAGAGGCGAAAGTCTTACCTTGTTTATCAACGGGGAGGAGGCAGTGTCTGCAAAAGACGGCACACATCCCTGGGGCATGGTGGGATACTGTCAGGAGGCGGGAAGCTTTTCCAGCAGTAAAATGAGAGTGATTGTGGAGGAAAGCCGGGGGACGGAGAGAATTCACCTGTAAGTACAAAGAACATAAAAACAAAGAACAGACAGGAGGGTAAGAGAATGAACGGAAGAAAGGCAATGAAGCGAAAGGAAATTTATGCAGGAGGACTGAAAAGCGCAAGAGAAAGCAGATTGGGGAAGCTGGCGGCGGCAATGGCGGTATTTTCCTTATTACTGGGCGGCTGCGGCGGGCAGGGGGATCAGGCGAAGGGTGGTTCCGATATTCAGGAGGTAGATTTGGCTGAGTATATGTCCGATGCTTCCAAATGGGAGGACGACGGGGGCGATTACACCCTCACAGGGGATAAGCTGACCTTTAATAATGCATATTACGGTGATTTCTGTGCGGTCAGGCTCAATGAGGAATTTCAGGATGTGACAGTAAAATTCACTCTTCAGCTGACAGAGATTGCCGCAGATGTTTCGGAGGAGGACGGCACCTGGTGGGATACGGAGTTTTTATGCTTGGTGAGATCTAATTTTGCGGGATCCGCTTATGTAGAGGGCGAGGAAGGCCAGGCGGGCTATTGTATCACCTCCTGGGGAGATATGAACCAGTTTGCGCTGGGAAGATCCGGTTATGACGATGTGTTCGGCATTTACGACTGGCCTTTAGGTGACGGAAAGCCTCACCAGATTCAGTTTACGGTGGATAACAATGAGGATAATACGGTAATCACTTTGAAGGTAGTAGTGGACGGCCAGGAAATCGCGGTGGCAGAGGATGACGGATCCCAGGTGAAGAAGGATAGAATTTCTTTCTTTCCGGAGGCAGGAGGAATCACACTACGCTGTAAGTACCTGGGCGCAGAGATCACAGGCGCTGAGAGCAACTAACGGTATTGTGGAAAAAATACCACATTTGGAAAATGCGGAGGCGGTATGAAGAATTTTGAATAACCCGGCAGGTCTCCAGGATGGTTTGGATTTGACATGGCTGTTTCAATATCATAATCATGCATTCCCGTCAAGACGAAATCGGGTCGTTAGGCGGGAAATCCGCACTGGACTTGGGGAAAAAAAACGAATATAATACAAGAAGAAAATACAAGTAGATACGGAGGACTGGACATGGCAGAAAACAGGGAGATCATTGTACTGAAGCCGGTATTGAAGGAAAATGTGTGGGGAGGCAGGCGCTTGGTGACGGAGTTTCCCTATGAGGCCGGTGAGGAGCACATCGGAGAGTGCTGGGCGGTCAGCGCACACCCTCATGGGGATTGTGTGATTGCGGAGGGCACTTACGCGGGAAAGACCTTATCCTGGCTGTACGGGGAGCACAGAGAGCTGTTCGGCGCTCTGTCCGCAGAGCAGTTTCCTCTGCTGGTAAAGATTATCGATGCCAGAGAGGATTTAAGCATCCAGGTGCATCCGGATGATGTATATGTAAAGGAGCATGAGGACTGTCCCTTCGGCAAGACAGAGTGCTGGTATGTGATGGACTGTCCGGAGAACGCGCAGCTTGTGATCGGCCATCATGCCCAAACCCGGCAGGAGCTGGAGGATCTGATTCATCAGGACAAATATCAGGAGCTGATCCGGAAGGTTCCTGTGAAAAAGGGAGACTTTCTGCAGATTGTTCCGGGGACGGTTCACGCCATCACCGGGGGGATGCTGATTCTGGAGACTCAGCAGAACAGTGATATCACCTACCGCGTTTATGATTACGGCAGGCTGGTGGATGGAAAACCCCGGCAGCTTCATGTACAGCAGAGCATCGATGTGATCAATGTGCCGGATCATGCGGATCAGAAGGCCCTGTCCCACACGCAGGGACTGCCGGAAAATTCCAGGAATCTGTTGGTGGATTGCGATTATTATAAGGTGTGGAAGCTTTCCCTGCGGGGCAGCATGTCCATGGAGCAGGAGGATCCCTTTTTGATTCTGAGTGTGCTGGAGGGAGAGGGAACCGTGGATGGGCGGAAGGTATCAAAGGGCTCCCATTTGCTATTGCCCTGGGGCTATGGAAGACTGGAGCTTGCGGGAAAGATGGAGCTGATACTGTCCACGGCCCGGGAGGATAATGCCCCGGGCAGTCGTCAGTAATCTGTCCGACAGGATGAGGCCCGGAATGGTCAGGAGGTGAGATCAGTATGATACCTAAGGATCCGGTGATGTTGCTTAGCTTTGTAAACCTGAAGCTGCGGGACTTTTACGGCAGTCTGGATGCGCTCTGTGAGGAAATGGAGCTGGATCGGGAGAATCTTCGGGAAAAGCTTGCGGCTATCGACTACCATTATGACAAGGAGAGAAATCAATTTGTGTGAGGAAATCATAAACAGGAAGGGACTGCGCTGCCAGATCTGTACCGGCTGCGGGCTTTGTCCCGGTATTACCCCGGCGGGAAGCTCTGCCGGGGCAGTTCACGTTCTGGCGGAGGATGCCTTTCAGGGGGAGAGACATCCGTTGAAGGGTGAAAGCAGGCGCCTGGCAACAGCGGATATCGGCACCACCACCGTGGCCATGCTCCTTTTTGGACAAGACGGAGGAGTCCGGGACAGATATGTGGCAGTGAACCCTCAGACTGCCTGGGGGGCGGACGTAATCTCCCGGATCCGGGCGGCGGGGGATAAGGCTGTGGCCGGAAAGCTGCAGGAGGAGATTCGGAAGGTGCTGGAACAGGGATTACGCCGCTTTACTCTGGATTTGGAACCCGGTGAGAGCCTGTATTTGGTACTGGCGGCCAATACCGCCATGAGTTATCTGCTCATGGGGTGGGATACGTCCGAGCTGGGGCGGGCCCCGTTTTATGCGTCACGGCTTTCGGGCGGGAGTTTTATGCTGAGAGAGTATTCCTGCTTTCTATATCCCGGTCTGTCAGCCTTTGTGGGCGGCGATATTCTGGCGGGAATTTTTGCCTGCTGTATGGAGGAAAAGGAAGAGACCACGCTTCTCATTGATCTGGGAACCAACGGAGAGATGGTATTGGGGAGCAGGCAGCGGCGCATATCCTGTGCCACCGCCGCGGGCCCTGCCTTTGAAGGCGGTGTAAACAGAGGAATCTGGGGGGCGGATATGGTGAGCCTGCTGGCCCGTCTGCTTCGGGAAGGCATTATGGATGAAACCGGGCTTTTGGCGGATCCGTATTTTGATACCGGTATCCGTATCGGAAACGTCCAGGTGACACAGGAGGCCGTGCGCAGTGTCCAGCTGGCCAAGGCGGCCATACGGGCGGGAACGGAGATTCTGCTGAAACGGTATGGCATCGGAGCGGATCAGGTGGACAGGGTGGTGCTGGCGGGAGGCTTCGGCTATTATTTAAAGCCGGCAGACGCCGCAAGGATCGGGCTGATTCCGAAGGAGCTGGCCGGAAAGGCCGCAGCAGGAGGCAATACGGCTCTGGCCGGCTGTCTGAGAGCCGGCAGACAGATACTGGAGGAGGGCAGCCCGGAGGGACTGGAGGAGCTTCTGGCTGGAATCGCTTCGAATACGGAAGTGATTAATCTGGCGGAGGAGGAAAGCTTTGGAGACATATATATTCAGCAGATGTGGTTTCCTGAGGAAGGGATTGAACGGTTTTTCGGCATAAAGGAGAGTGTGTTTTGAAACAGCTTGTGAGGAAATATCTTTGCCCGTATTTTTTCAGAATGGGGATCGGGTTTGGAATCAAGTTCGGGGGAACGATTATGGATCTGTGCATTCCCTACATTCTGGCCCATATCATTGACCGAGTGATACCGGCCCGGAACCGGCCCGCCGTATTTGGCTGGGGCGGCCTGATGCTGCTGTGCTCGTTTCTGGCCGTGTCCATGAATATCATAGCAAACCGCATGGCTTCCAGGGTGGCCAGTGATGCCGCCGAGATCATCCGCCGGGATCTGTTTTGCAAAACAATGCATTTGTCCAACGCTCAGATAGATTCCTTTACGAAGCCGTCCCTGATCTCCAGAATGACTACAGACACTTATAATGTGCATCAAGCCCTGGGGAGGGTCCAGAGGCTGGGGGTAAGAGCGCCCATTTTGCTGCTGGGGGGCATCCTGGTGACCTTTACTCTGGACTGGGCTATGGCCTGCGTGCTTCTGGCCGCCCTTCCGCTGCTGGCGCTGATCACCATAGCCGTGTCCCGGCGCAGTATTCCTATGTTTGGCGCATTGCAGGAGGCCATTGACCGGTTTGTCCGGATGGTGAGAGAAGATATCGCAGGGATCCGGGTTATAAAGGCGTTGTCCAGGACCGGCTTTGAGACGGAAAAGTTCAGGAGCATCAACGCTGAGGTGGCCCGGAGGGAGAAAAAGAACGGAATGGTCATGGCGGTGATCGACCCTTCTGTGAGCATTCTGCTGAATCTTGGTCTGGTGGGGGTTATTCTTACCGGCGCCTTCCGGGTGAACGCAGGCACCTCGGAGGTGGGAAAGATTCTGGCCTTTACTACATATTTTACCATTATTCTCAATGCGGTCATGTCAATTACCAGAATGTTTACCATGCTGTCCAAGGCTATCGCCTCCGGCAGCCGTATCTGGCAGGTGCTGGAGTGCGGTGAAGACCTGCAGGTGCTTGAGAAGGTGTATGGGGAGGAGAAGTATGAGGAGATGTATGGGGAGGAGGCTATGGAGGACTGTGAAATCTGCTTTGACCATGTGACCTTCTCTTACCGGAAAAAGGGGGAACCCAATATCCGGGATCTGTCTTTTCGTATCCGCCGGGGGGAAACGCTGGGAATCATTGGGGAAATCGGATCCGGGAAAACTACCATTATCAATCTCCTTCTGCGGCTTTACGATACAGACCAGGGGCGGATCCTCATCGGAGGGCGGGATGTGCGTGAGATTCCGACCCGGGAGTTCAAGGACATGTTCGGGGTGGCTTTTCAGAATGATACCCTGTTTGAGGACACGATTGCGGGAAATGTGACCCTGGGACGCCAAATGAGCCAGGAGCAGGTACAGGAGGCTCTCCTGTACGCCAGAGCCAGTGAGTTTGTGGAAAGCAGGTCGGGGCGGGAGGCGGAAGCGCTGAACATCAAAGGGGCCAATCTCAGCGGAGGACAAAAGCAGCGGGTGCTCATTGCCAGAGCCCTGGCCGCCAGGCCCAGAATTCTCATACTGGACGATTCCTCCAGCGCCTTGGACTATCGCACGGATGCCCAGCTGCGCCGGGGGATCCGGGAGCACTTTCAGGAGACTACACTGGTGATGGTGGCCCAGCGGGTCAGCACTGTCAGAAACGCCGATCATATTCTGGTGATGGAGGATGGGGCGCCTGTGGGATACGGTTCTCATAAAGAGCTTTTGGATAATTGCGCTGTGTACCGGGAGATCAGCCGTTCACAGATGGGAGAGGAGGCGGCAGGGTGAAGGGTATGAAGGAAGATAAGAAGCGGTATTCGGGCAGAACCATTCTGCGTCTGGGGAGATATATGCTCCAATATAAGTGGATGCTGACGCTGGCTTTTTTGTGTACCCTGGGAAGCAATCTTTTTTCCCTGATCGGCCCAAAGCTTACGGGACTGTGTATCGGAGCCGTGGAGCCGGGAAGAGGAGCCGTGGACTTCGGGGCCGTGTTTTATTATGGGGCCTGGATGGCGGGCTTTTATGTGATATCCGCAGGTATGTCCTATGGGCTGCAGGTGCTGATGCTGACCATCAGCCGCCGGGTGGTGTTTCGGATGCGCCAGGAGGTGTTTGAGAAGCTGATGGCCCTGCCGGTGGGGTATTTTGACACTCATCAGACCGGGGATGTGATCAGCCGGATTTCATACGATATCGACACGGTGAACGCCTCCCTGTCCAATGATCTGGTACAGCTTCTGACCACCGTGATCACCGTGGCAGGAGCGTTGGTGATGATGGTAACTATTTCTCCCAGGCTGGTGCTGGTGTTTGCCTTTACGGTGCCTCTTTCACTTTTTATCACAAAATACATCACCGGCCGGACCAGGCCTCTCTTTCGGAAGCGGTCCGCCAGCCTGGGGGAGCTGAATGGTTTTGTGGAGGAGATGATTTCCGGCCAGAAAACCCTGAAGGTCTATGGCAGGGAGGAGTATACCCAGAGCCGTTTTGACCGGAAAAACAAGGAGGCGGTGGAGGCCTATTACCAGGCGGAATATTATGGAAGCGTAGTGGGACCCTGTGTGAATTTTATCAACAATCTTTCTCTTTCTCTGATCAGTGTGTTTGGGGCACTCTTGTATCTGGGCGGCGCTATGAGTGTGGGGGATATTTCCTCCTTTGTGCTTTATTCCAGAAAGTTTTCCGGACCCATCAATGAGGCGGCCAATATTTTCAGCGAGCTACAGTCGGCTCTGGCGGCGGCAGAGAGGGTGTTTCGTCTGATGGATGAGGAGACGGAGTCTGCGGATGCGCCCGGAGCAGGAGAGCTGGTCCGGGTCCGGGGAGACGTGAGACTGCAGCATGTGAATTTCGGGTATGAGCCGGGAAGGATGATTCTGCGGAACTTAAGCCTGGAGGCACATCCGGGAAGGCTTATTGCCATCGTGGGTCCCACCGGAGCAGGCAAGACTACCCTGATCAACCTGTTGATGCGGTTTTATGATCCCCAGAGCGGGGAGATTCTGGTAGACGGCCAAAACGCGCTGAGCTATACCAGGAGCAGCCTGCGCAGGGCCTATGCCATGGTGCTTCAGGATACCTGGCTGTTTCATGGTACTATCTATGAAAATCTGGCTTACGGGAAAATGGATGCAGGCCGGGAAGAGGTGGAGGCGGCGGCCAAAGCCGCCCGGATCCATTCCTTTATCATGCGCCTGCCGGAAGGGTATGACACGGTACTCACCGATGAGGGAACCAATATATCCAAGGGACAGAAGCAGCTTCTCACTATTGCCAGAGCCATGCTGCTGGACGCCAGGATGCTGATCCTGGACGAAGCCACCTCCAATGTGGACACCCGCACCGAACAGCAGATCCAACGGGCCATGCGCACGCTTATGGAGGGAAAAACCTGCTTTGTCATAGCCCATCGGCTGTCCACTATCGAAAACGCCGATCTGATCCTGGTGGTGGACGAAGGGGAAGTGGTAGAGCAGGGCACTCACAGAGAGCTGATGAACCGGGGCGGCACATACAGGCGGATGTATGAGGCGCAGTTCGAGTGACTTGCCTTTCTTTACACAAAGCTGAAAAGAAAGGCGGAGGCGATTGAGGCCTGGCAGCAAACATCCTGAATGTGAAGAATTAGTGTCATAAAAATATATAATTTAGGGCACATTGTTCCATATGGTGGAACAATGTGCCTATTAAGTTGTATATTGTTGACAAAAATATTGCAAACAGGTATTGTGACAGAAAGGAGAAGAGAATGAAACATGTGTTGATGAGACTTCAGGAATATGAGAAGCAGGCAAGCGCCACAGAAAAAAACGTAATCCTGTATTTTCTGGAAAAGACGGAGGAAGCAGGGGAGCTGAGTATTTATGAAATAGCGGAAAAAACCTATTCCTCTCCATCCACCATCATCCGCCTGTGCAAAAAGGTGGGGTTTCAGGGATACAAGGATTTCAGAAAATCGCTTCTTTACGAAACGGCTGTCCGCAAGGAGTCTGCCATGAAGCACATGGAGGAGATCCGGCAGGAGGACAGCCTGGAGGAAATCGTAAATAAGGTTACCATCAAAAATATCATGTCTCTGGAAAACACCCAGAAGCTGGTGGATCTGGATGTGCTGAAAAAGAGCGTGGATCTGTTGGTCGCCGCGGAAAGTGTCCATTTGTTCGGACTGGGGGCCAGCCTTGTGGTGGCGCAGGATGCCTATTTAAAATTTTTGAGGATCTATAAGCCCTGTTTTATGGGGCCGGACGTACACGCCCAGTATTTGCAGGCCATGAATGCCAGAAAGGGAAGTGTGGCCATCATTTTAAGCTATTCGGGAAGAACGCAGGAGATGATCCGTTGTGCGGAGGAGCTGAGCAAAAACGGGGTTCCCATCATACTGATATCTAAGTTCGGCGCTTCACCTCTGGCTAAAATAGCGGACTGCAACCTGAGTGTGGCGGCAATGGAATACATTGTGAGAAGCGGAGCCATGTCATCCCGTATTTCTCAGCTGAATATGATTGATATTTTGTATACGGCATACATCAACAGAGATTTTGAAAATAACATGAACCGTCTGCAGAGAACGCATATCAGGAAACAGGAATAAGAACATAAACGGAGGGTCTGCGGGGGCAGACAGATGGGAGAGACAGCGATGGGAGACTGCTATTCGGGAATGGAAACAGAAAAACTGAATCCGCGCACACAGAATATCGATCTGTGCAGCGCTCAGGAGATTGTCACCATGATCAATCAGGAGGACGCAAAGGTTGCGGATGCGGTAAAAGAGGCGCTGCCTCAGATTGGTGAGGCGGTGGAGAGAATCTACAAAGCACTGAGAGAGGGCGGGCATCTATTGTATATGGGGGCAGGCACCTCTGGCAGGCTGGGGGTTCTGGATGCTTCGGAATGTATACCCACCTTTGGAGTAGGAAAAGATATGGTACAGGGATACATCGCCGGCGGAGATGTGGCTCTTCGTGTTCCCATCGAGGGCTGTGAGGATGATGCGGGACTGGGGAGAGAACAGGTCAGGGCCTGCGGAATCGGAGAGAAGGATGTGGTGGTGGGGATCAGCGCCAGCGGAAGGGCGCCCTTTGTGATCGGTGCCATGGAAGAGGCCAGGGAGCGGGGAGCGCAGACCATTGCGGTGGTGAATAATCCCGGAAGCCGGATCAGAGATTATGTGGATGTGTGCATCGAAGCGGTGACGGGTCCGGAGGTGATCAGCGGTTCTACCAGAATGAAGGCCGGCACCGCACAGAAAATGATACTTAATATGCTGTCCACGGCTTCCATGATAAAGCTGGGAAAGGTCTACGGTAATCTGATGGTGGATCTGAAGGCTTCCAACAAGAAGCTGGAGGACAGAGCCGAAAGGATATTCTGCAAGGCTACGGGAAGATCCAGAGAGGAGGCTGACAAATATCTGAAGGCTTCGGGGATGAACAGCAAGGTTGCCATTCTGATGTGTCTGTCCCATCTGAATAAAGAGGAAGCGGAGGATGTGCTGGCTCAAAACGATGGTTTTCTGAGGGTGGCTCTGGATAAAGCAAAGGAGGTCTGAATGAAAAGCAAGGTGAAAGCTTCTCAAGTGAAAGCTCCCAGGAAAAGTCTCGGGAAGAGAATGTGGAGAGCAAAGCATGTCTATCTTTTGATCCTGCCGGTGGTGGTCTGGTTCATCCTGTTCCAGTACTGGCCCATGATGTGGCTGTCCATTTCCTTTTTTGATTATGATCTGTACCGGGGATTATCCGGAAGCGAGTTTGTGGGACTCCAGAACTTTATCAAATTTTTCACGGGCCTGGATTTCTGGAGGCTGATCAGAAATGTTCTGTTGATGAATCTGTACGCTTTGGCGGTAGGTTTTCCCATACCCATTATATTTGCGCTGTTTCTGAATGAGTTCCGAACCAGAAAGTTTAAAAAGGTGGTTCAGACCGTGAGCTTTCTTCCCCATTTTATTTCCATGGTGGCTTTTGTGACCATAGTGACGGAATTTCTTTCTCCATCCACAGGAGTGCTGGCGGATATTTTTCGGTTTTTTGGAAAAGAACCCATATTTTTTCTGGGAAAGGCCAAGTATTTCCGGACAATCATGGTGTTTTCCGGAGTGTGGCAGGAAATGGGCTACAGCGCCATCATTTATTTATCGGCTCTGACGGCCATTGATGTAAATCTGTATGAGGCGGCCATGGCCGACGGGGCAAACCGGTGGAAGCGGCTGATACACATCACTCTTCCCGGCATTATGCCTACCATAGTGGTTATGTTCATACTGAGGATCGGATCTCTGATTAACGCCAATTTTGAAAAAATTTATCTGTTCCAGAATTCCATGAACCTGGAGGTATCGGAGGTAATCCAGACCTGGGTTTATAAGAGGGGCATGATCAAATATGACTACAGTCTGGCTACTGCCGCAGGGCTTTTCAACGGAGCGGTGGCGCTGATATTGGTGATTGCGGCAAATTGGTTCAGCAAGCGTTACTCCGATTCCTCGGGAGTCTGGTGAGCGGTATGGCGGTTGGCAGGGATGGGAGGTTTTATATGCTGCATAAGAAAATGAGCCGTATGGATTATATTGTGGAAGTCATATTGATTTTGATAGGCGTCCTCATATGTGTCTGTATTTTATATCCGATTTTGAATATTCTTGCCATATCCCTGAGCGCGGACGGGCCGGTGCTGCGCAACGAGGTGAGGCTGCTTCCCCAGGGATTCACACTGAAGGCCTATGAAGAGGTCATTGTGAACAAGGGAGTTCTGAGGGCCTTCGGAAATTCGATTTTTATAGCGCTGGCAGGCTGTGCCTTAAGCTTGATCGCCACTTATTTTGCGGCATATCCAATCGCCTGCTGTGAATTTCCCGGGAAAAAGATATACAACATTTTCGTTTTGATTCCCATGTGGTTTCAGGGAGGCATGATTCCCGCTTATCTGTGTGTGCAGAAGCTGGGACTGATCAACAGCTACTGGGCGCTGATTCTTACCGCGTTGATCTCTTCTTACCATGTGCTGATTCTCTCCAGCTTCCTGAAGGGGATTCCCAAAGATCTGCTGGAGTCGGCCCGCATCGACGGAGCCAGCGAGCTGAGAGTCATGTTTCAGGTGGTGGCGCCAATGGCCAAGGCATCCTTTGCCACCATCGCATTGTGGGTGATCGCGGCACATTGGAACGCCTATTTCGGCCCCCTGCTGTATCTTACGGATTCCAGCAAATATACCCTGCAGCAGGTGCTCAGAGAGATCGTTCTGGAGGCCAATGCACTGCAGTATGATCTGGGGACGGTGAGGCCGGGCCAGCCCAGCGTGAATCTGGCGGATCAGATCCGCTATGCGGTGCTGATTGTATCCATGGTTCCCATGATGGCTATTTATCCCTTCGTTCAGAAGTATTTTGTGAAAGGCGTCACCCTGGGGGCTGTAAAAGGCTGAAAAATCTGAGAAGACAGATATTTACTGCAAAGTCGGATTTTTATTGCATAGACAGATTGAAGAGGAGCAGAAAGCCTTTCCGGAGAGGCATGGAATCCTCGCTCACATATTAATTTTATTTCAATCCAAAGGAGGATAGAAAATGAAAAAGAAGGTGTACAGAAAAATTGTGGCGGCGGCATTGACGGCAGCTATGGTGCTTTCTATGGCAGGCTGTGGTGACAAGAATGACACACAGGGAAGCAGTTCTGCGGGAAATGAGCCCGGAAGCAGTCAGACGGGAACAAATGAGTCTGCAGGCTCCGATGACAGTCAGGGCGGCGAAGATGGGGGAACCCATGAATTCAGCTATTTCGGCGCCATCTGGAGTCCCTATCAGGAGAGCACTCCGATCTTTGATGAGCTTATGGAGCGAACCGGCATCAAGGTGAATTTTGAGTGGGTCAGCGGAGACGGGATGGAAACGCTCTTGTCCTCCAAGGTGGCTTCCAAGGATCTGCCGGATGTAATCAGCGGCGGCACGGGAGGTCCTGCGGGCATCAACGATCTGATCAGCAGAGGGCTGATCGTACCGATCACGGACTATCTGGATACGGAGCTGTCCAATTACGGGCGTCTGCTCACGGAGGAGGACAAGCTGTTTCTCACTTATCAGGACGACGGCGAGATCTATGGGTTTGGTCTTGTGATGGATGTGCCGGGCTCCTTCAGCGCCATGATCCGCACCGACTGGCTGGAGAGGCTGAATCTGGAAATGCCCCAGACCTGGGATGAATGGATGGCGGTATGGAGAGCCTTTAAGGCACAGGATGCCAACGGAAACGGAGACCCCAACGACGAGGTGCCCTTCGGCTTCGACTATAATTTCCAGAAGCTGGTTCTGTCCAGCTTTGGCATGAACAGTAACGGCGAATTTTCCGTGGTGGACGGGGAATACCTTTACGATCCGGAAAATCCCAACTATGAAACCTACATGGATGCCTTGAGGACGATGTATGAAGAAGGTCTTCTGTCCCAGGAGCTGATCAATCTGAAGGGAGCGGACTTCAATACCCTGGGCGCCAGCAACCGGCTGGGCAGCCTGGTGGGGTATGCGGAATACAGCAAGAATTACTCCGTATCCTGCAGAGAGCTGGATGAAAATGCATTTTTCCAATGTGTGACGCCCATCCAGGGGCCTGACGGAGCCAAGAGCATACCCGCCAGATCCAAGGTGCAGTCCAGTACCTTTATCACGGTGAAGGCCATTGAGAACGGTCATCTGGAGGATATTCTGAAATTCTTTAACTATGTATACAGCGACGAAGGGATCGAGCTGACCAACTATGGTATGGAGGGAGAATGGCATGAAAAGGTGGACGGAAAGCCCGTGCTGAAGGCTCCCTATAACGAAAGCTTTAAAGTAGCCAGAGAAAAGGGTCTGATCCCCTCCACGATTCCCTTCTGCTTTACGGACGACGTTTATATGCAGATTCTTACCGGCGGCTTAAGCTATGATGAGCTGGAGGATACGGGAAAGACCTTTATGGACGGCCTGACCATCAACGCTCCGTATTATTATACCGAGCCGGCTGTCCTGCAGACGGAAAGCTATGTGGAATGCTTTGACTTAAGAGAACAGCAGGTGTCTTTGAGGGATCGGTATATCACAGGAGAGATCACAAAAGAGCAGTATAACGAGGGCTATGAGGCTTTGAAAAATCAGGGGCTGTCAAAAATGATCGAGGACGTCAAGGCGGCTTACAGGGATATGACAAAGTAGGGATTTCATCGATCACAAAAACAGATATGGGGCGGGTGATCCGCCCCATCTGATTATAATCAGGCCATTTGGAAAATCGGCTGGGATGAATAATAATGATTTCCCGGATGGCCGGAGGTATGGAGGATGCAATGAAAACAGTATTGGGACTGGACCGGCTGGAGGAAATGGAATCCGTATTCAAAGGAAAACGGATTGGCCTGATCACCAACTATTCGGGGGTGGATTCCCGTTGGGAGATGAATGTGGATCTGTTTATGAAAATGGGACTGCAGCTTGTCAGGCTGTTCACTCCGGAGCACGGAATGTTCGGAGAGGGCGCCGGAAAGCCGGTGGAAAACGATGTTTATCCGGGATATCAGATTCCCATCGTATCCTTGTTCGGGGATCATCTGAGGCCCGATGAAGAGGAAATGTCAGGCATCGATATGCTTGTGTACGATATTCAGGATGTGGGACTGCGGTATTATACTTATATTTATACTATGACTTATTGTATGGAGGCTGCGGCCAAGGCCGGGATTCCCTTTGTGGTGCTGGATCGGCCAAATCCTCTGGGAAACAGAATTGTGTCCGGAGGGGCGATTCAATCGGAATTTCACTCCTTTATCGGGGATTATGAGCTGCCGGTGCGCTATGGCCTGACCTGCGGGGAGGTGGGAAACTATTTTCTGCAGTACAAGGGAATGAAAATGGATTACAGGGTGATCCCCATGTTAAACTATACCCGGGACACGTATTTTTGCGATACCGGGCTTCTCTGGAACATTCCCTCTCCGGCACTGGTGGATTTTGACAGCACCATTTGCTATTCTGGGGGCTGCTTTGTGGGAGCCACATCCATCAGCGACGGCAGGGGCAGCTCCAAGCCCTTCCAGATGTACGGCGCACCCTATATCAATATGGACCGCCTTTATGAGGAGATGAAAAGGGAGGTCAAAGAGGAAAGAATTGTTTTCCGAAAAAGGGCATTTATGCCGGTGGAGAGAAAATATATCGGGCAGGTCTGCTTTGGACTGGAGTTCGTGCCTTTGGACAAGACTGTGGACTTTATTCCGGTGTCACTTCAGCTGATGCGTCAGACAGCCAGGCTTTATCCGGAGCAGTTTACTTTGGTGGACGGCGGAGAGGGAGGCAAGCATCTTCACTATGTGACCGGCAGCAGGCGGGTGGATGATTATTTATACGGAAAAATCTCTCTGGAGGAGCTGCTGGAGGAGTGGGATGCTCAAAGCGCCCGGTTTGAGAAGGATACGGAATCCATCCGTATTTATGCGTAAGGGAAATATGTGGTTATATGGTCAGGGAGGTACCATAATGCGTTTATCTACAACAGTGAATTTTTTTATCTATGAGGACGACGGAAGCTATAACGCTTACCGGGAGGATCTGCGTCATTACGCCGCTCTGGGCTTTCGAAACCTGGATGCCATCTTTTGCTCCGCGGCGAATCCTTCGTCGCCTCTGCGCACAGACCGCTGGCAGGATTGGGCAAAGGCCATGCGTCAGGAGGCAGAGGACCTTGGGATTACCTTTGTGCAGGCGCATATGCCCTACTACAATTTCTGTCATCCTGCCACGGGGATCATAGAGGACACGGAGGAAATTGCCAGAAGATCCATTGTTTGCGCACAGATTCTGGGGGCAAAATGGACGGTTTCTCATCCGGCCACAGACTTTGCCGCCAGTATGACGGAGACATCCAGACGTAAGAACGTGGAATATTTTTCCAGACATCTGGAGTTTGCGGAAAAATACGGAATGGGTATCTGTATCGAGAATATGGCGGATTTTCCGGGCCAGGGCTATAAGCGAAGCTATTGTGCCCAGGTGGAGGAGCTGTGTGAGCTGGTGGATACTCTGGGGAATAAATATTCCAATGTGGGCGTCTGCTGGGATTTCGGGCATGCAAACCTGGTGTATGGGGATCAGGTGCCCTGCCTGAGGTATTTGTCCCATCGTCTGAAGGTGACACATGTGCACGATAATCGGGGCGAATTTGACGAGCACAGGCCTCCTTATCTGGGGAATGTAAACTGGGAGGCCATAATGCCCACTCTGAAAGAAATCGGTTATCAGGGAGACTTCAGCTTTGAGGTGATTCGTATGGGACCTCATGTGCCGGAGTATCTGCGGGATTCCCTGTGGGTGCATCTGCGCAAGGTGGGAGAGTATTTGATTTCTTTGGCGGGGTAAGTACGGAAGGCAAATAAATTTGCATAATACACACTAATCACAAAAACTTGTGGTAATCTATCTCCAGGAGGTGTCTTTATGCAAAAGATTTTAGTTGTCGAGGATGACTTGGATATTCAAGAGCTTTTGAAAAACTTTCTACAAGAGGTAGGATATGAGATCAGTTTAGCCGGCGATGGTGTAGCGGCCCTTTCCGTATTTTCTGCCTCACAATTTGATTTGGTGCTGCTTGACGTAATGCTCCCCAAAATTGATGGCTTTGCCGTCTGTGAGCTGATTCGAAAGCAATCGCAGGTTCCTATCATTATGCTTACTGCATTGAGCGGAGAGGAAGAACAAATCCGGGGGCTGGATTTGCAGGTGGACGATTATATCACAAAACCCTTTTCCATGCCGATTTTAATTCGGAAGATTGCCGCTGTCCTGCGGCGGAGCGGCGGGCCGCATGAAGATGAACACCAAATGATTTCCTATCAGAACCTTGTTTTGGATTGCGACAATTACACAGCCACGGTGGACGGAACCGTTTATGAATTGACGCAGCGGGAATTTGAAGTGCTGAAAGAGCTGCTCACGAATCAAGGACGCATTTTGACCCGGCAAAATCTTTTGGACAGGTTATGGCGCTATGATTTTTATGGAGATGAACGTGTGGTTGATACACACATCAAGAATTTGCGGAAGAAGCTGGGGATTGACTTCATCCAGACGATCAGAGGGGTGGGGTATAAAATTGATAAGCAAAATTAGAAGTAGTTTATATGCAAAAGTGTTTCTCACCACAACAGCCATGCTTCTATGTGTGTCACTATTGGTATTTAGCTTATTAGCATGGTTGATGCCGCAAACCTATTCTAACAGGCTGAATACAGTCTTGGATGAACGGGTACAGCGTTTTGTTTCCGAACTGGAGCAAGTAGCTTTTCCGAATAGCGGCGGCTTGTTTGACCAGCTTCTTCAAGATATGGAAATCAATTCCGTTGAACTGTATAATGGCAAAGGCGAGTTCGTGCCCTTGCCGACAGAACAGTATGCCGAGGCGCGGGACGGTAACACGGCGTATATTGAGCAAACGCAGATTAATGAGTTGCGCAAAACAGTCCCCCTTCTGTCGGGCAGCTACCACTTTTCCTTTTCTGATAGTAATGAGCGATATATGCTCATCGTTTACGGAGCAGCAGAACAAATCGGAGAATTGCAGCAGTCTTTTATCCGTGTATTTCCGTTTATCCTGTTGATCGTTTTAGCAGTTGCTTTTATTGTGTCTTGGCTTTACTCTTGTATGCTTACAAAGCCCGTACTGGAAATCAGCCGCATATCCGAAAAGATGTCTGACTTGCAGTTGAATTGGATGGTTGATGAACAACGAACTGATGAATTGGGAACACTGGGGAAAAGCCTGAACAGGCTATCTCACAATCTTTCTGTCACCCTCTCTGATTTGCAAAACGCAAACAAGAAACTCGAAGCAGACATTGAGCATGAAAAGAAATTGGAACAGGCCCGTATAAATTTCTTTTCGGCGGTGTCCCATGAGCTGAAAACACCTGTAACCATTATCAAAGGCCAGTTAGAAGGAATGTTGCTCGGTATTGGGGCATACAAAGACCGTGAGAAATATTTGAATAGATCGCTGGAAATTGCAAACACCCTTGAAACAATGGTGCAGGAGATATTGACAATCTCTCGGCTGGAAACTGCGGGGGCAGAGTTCAAAATGGACCATTTGGATTGTGTTCAGATTATCAAATCCTATTTAAACGAAACAGAAGACTTGGTTGTAAGAAAAGATCTACAAATATACCTGGATCTTCCTTTATCCGTTCTTATAACTGGAAACAAAATGTTGATGGAAAAAGTGTTTTCCAATCTAATAGGAAACGCAATCAAGTATTCTCCGCAGGGAGCCTCCATTCGTATCTCCGCCCATATGGAACATGAACAGATAAAGTTTTCTTTTGAAAACACAGGCACCTGTATTCCGGAGGATAGCATTCCCAAACTATTTGATGCGTTTTATCGTGTGGAGCAATCCAGAAGCCGTAAAACCGGCGGAAGCGGGTTAGGGCTGTATATCGTGCAGGAGATACTACACCAGCATGGAAGTGAATGTACGGTCTGCAATACACAGGCCGGGGTAAAGTTTTCTTTTACAATTTCTTCATCTACACATAAATCACAAACTAATCCCACAGGTATCACAAAAAGAGGTGATATGATATGGGCATATTAAGAAAGGATGGTGTTTTCAGATGAAGAAAACAAAGAAAATCTCATATGCACTTCTGGCCCTGCTTCTAGCAGCCTGCCTTGCCGGATGTAGTGCGGCTGCTGCATCGGTACTTCCCCATGGAAGCGGTGAAACGTCCGCTTTACCCTCGGAGTCGACATCTATGTACGATGTGGCCTATGCAGAAAATGGTGTCGAAGATGCTGCCCACGATGAAGCGGTATTAAAGGAGGAGCTCAAGAACTATGAAGAATTTGGCATGGTCTACGATTCGGATAAAGATGTGTTGTATTACAACGGGAAGTTGGTCAGATGGTTTGAAGACTATTACGAGCTGAGTGCTGAAGAGTGGGCAGGCATAGACTTTTTCAACGAGAACGGAGTGGTTGATGTTTATGCTGTTCGGGACTTTAGTGACCTCATTCAACATGATGACGGCTCCTTTGATCCCAGCGGCAAAATAGTTGGATTAAAAGAATTTTCTGATAAGGAATTTGCTGATCGGGACATCAATGCCATAAAAAACCCGCCAAGAGAGGTGTGTTACGCTGGCGAAGGCGGGCCGCTGACGCCGGATGAAGCACAGGCTATAGCAGACGAATATGCCGCATTTGGTGTTACCTACGACGCCAGCATTGACCAGTGGTATTTCAACGGCGAAAAAGTACGGTTCTTCCAAGATGTGTTGGCCTCCAATGGCGAGAGCCTGACCGGCGGAAATTTTTATGGTGCAATCCGCAGCTCGTGGAACGAAAACGGTTCAATCGACATCTATACGGTTCGCGACTTTGCAAATCTGAACACTTCCGGCAATGGAACGCTGACCGGCGTAGAGAAATTCAGCCAGGCGGAATTTGACGAACACACACAGAGGGCGGAATTAGACGCACACACCCAGAAACAAGTACAAACCAGCTCCGGCGAGTACGTTGTAATGCAAGAGTAAAGAACTGCCGCACGGCAAATGGCGGAAACGCTTGAAAATCAAGGCGTTGACACCATTTGCCGAGTTACATAAGGTTAGAGCTGCGCCGGCAGTGTCAATAGCGGGGGTACTCGTTCAAGTGTCCACGCTTGATTTCCAGTATCATATCCGCCTGCTTTGCCACGTCACCGGAGTGCGTTACCACGACTACGCACTTGCCGAATGTGTGGGCGCTCTCTTTCAAAATCGCCGTAATTTCCCTGGCGGTATCCGCATCCAGGTTTCCCGTGGGTTCATCCGCCAAAATCACCGGAGCATCAGAGGCCAGCGCCCGCGCAATGGCTGCCCGCTGCTGCTGTCCGCCGGACAGTTTCAGCACATTTCGGGAAACCTCATCCTTTGTCAGCCCAAGCCGTACCAGGATAGGTTCGGCGTCCAGTCTGGCGGTGAGCTGCACATTCTCAATGGGGGTCATATAGTCGATCAGGTTGTAGCTCTGGAAAATCAATGAGATACGATTTCTGCGGTGATATTCCAGTCCCTTTGCCGTAATATCTTCGCCGTCAAACAGGACACTGCCCTGTGTCGGTACGTCCAGCCCGCCCAGCAGGGACAACAGTGTGGTCTTGCCGGATCCGGACGGGCCGAGAATGGCGTACATCTTTCCGGTTTCCAGCTCTGCGCTGATATTCTGCAAAACATTCCTGCCTTTTTCATAGGCGTAGGAAACATTTTTTAATTCCAATTTAGACATGACAGTTCCTCCTTTAGCTCATTTTAGACAGGATTTCACGGGGGTGCAGCCGCATGACGGTGATAGACGATGCGCTGACGGCCACAATGATAATGATAAGTCCGATCAGATAGAGCCGGGCCAGATTGTCCGGTCCAACGGACACCTGGATACCGCTTTCCGTGGGCAGGGGCTTTTGAATGAGATTGTCCGCGTCCACATCAACGGCAGCGGCAGTGACAGTATCATCCTCATCCGATTTTGTCTGCATACTTTGCTCCAACAGGTGGCTGCCAATTTGATCTGCAATGGCGCTGCTGGTGAAGTAGGACAAGCCAAAGGCGAGGACGGCGATCAGCAGCACCTCAATCAAATACTGCCCGATGATTGCCGGTTTACTGATCCCTACGGACAAAAACACCCCGATTTCGTGGATGCGGGTCTTTGTCCAGAGAGTCAATATCAGGGCCAGAATGATGGCGCTGACAACGATGATAATCACCAGCAGGGTCATGACCAGCTCATTCAGTGCTGCCAGAGGCGCGGCGGCGCTCTCGTAGGCTTCGTTGTCCGCCTCAATGATAAAGGCCTTCCAGTCAATCTCCGGCAGGGCCTTTACATCGGCCACCACCCGCGCCATGTCCTGCGGGTCATATATGGTGACATAGAGCGCGGAAAATCCGTAGTTAATTCCTCCGCTGTCCATCTCTTTTGCGGTCTGAACATCTACAAAAATCCTGTTCTGGATCATGTCGTAGGTTGTGACCATTTCCCCAAACCGCTCCACCGCATCAGGGGTAAACAGCCCGATGATCTGCACTTTAATTTCTGGTCCGGTAAAGTCCTGATCTTCTGTACTGTAGCTATGAGCTGTGAGATAGTCTCCGATGTTCAATTCGTTTCGCTCTGCCAGGTCCCGGCTGATGATTGCCGTGTGGACATCATCGGCGAAGATGTGCCGCCCTTCTGACAGCGTCAGCGTACCGGTTGTGAAAAGCTGGTCGTCCTGCGTATCACAGACGCCCAGCACCTTTGTGCAGCCCTGATATTTTGCGTCGGTTGGGAGCGTGCCGGGAAACAGGGAAAGCCCATCAAAGGGAAGAAGATCGTCCAGCCGTGCGCTGCAATACTTGACTCCGGGAATACCTTTGATGGCGGCGATATTTTCCGGGGTAAACTGTACGGCGGAATACATGAGATAACTGTATGATGTTTTGCCGGTTTCCTCGTTCACTTCGTTGTCCGTGACGGTTTCTTTGACTATATATGGACTGTTTTCCCAATCAGGGAAAATGTCAAATTTGCCGCCCATGCTCTGCCGCAGGTCAAGCAGTGCGGTCTCCGATGCTTTCCAGATGGAAAGGCCCGTCAGGACAAAGGTTGCCATAATCAGCAGAATTGCGAACAGGAGAATGGTTTTCCCCCGTTTTCGTGTGACGTAAAGAAACGCCCTCTTGGAAATGCTCATGGTTTCATACCTCCATATTGTTGTGCTGTTCTTCCGAACGCACCCGTAGAATAGCACTCCAATATGGAACAGGTATGAAACGTATATGGAATTTGGGCAGAATTTATAGCTGAATGGTAAAACGCATCCCGGGAGGGGACTTCATAGGCGCAAAGGAATAGGGAATGTTCATAGAGGTCAGGAGTGTATCCACAATGTAGAGTCCCAGGCCGTTGCCGCCGCTTTCCCGGCTTCGGGAGAAGTCCGGGCGGTAGAACGGTTCAAACAGGCGGCGAATTTCGCCGGCAGGGATAGGGACACACTCGTTTTCAATTATAAGGCAGGGGCCGTCCATATAAACAGAAACGGACTTTCCGGCCTCAGTATAGGCAACGGCATTGGCGAGGACATTAGACATCACCTTGCGAAACGGGCTGACAGGCAGTACGGCGGGAAACTGCTGCGGCAGGTCAAGAGAGAACGTGATTTGATGTGCCGCCGCAATCAGCCGGCAGGGTTCGCACAGCTTTGCCAAAAGCTCGGACACATCAACAGACTCCGGCGGTTCGGCGGTCAAATTCAGCTTGGAGGTTTCCAGGATTTCATGTATCATCCCGGAAAGCTGTTCGACCATTTCCCTGCACTCCGGGAGATAGACAGTATAGTCCTGATATTTCCCCACACCTAAAATCATATTTTCCAGGGTGGCGTTCAGTGCAGTCACAGGCGTTTTCAGTTCATGGGATGCTGCCCGCAGAAAGTCCACCTTTGCCCGCTCCATATCACGTACAGCATCTCTTTCCCGCTCCAAATGTTCAATTGTAGACAGCAGATTGGAATACAGTTCACTCACGTTCCGGGCTAATGTGCCAATTTCATCTTTTGTACGGATATGACAACGCACAGACCGATCCAGCTTCATCATTCGTTCCGTTGCCGCGGAAATCCTCTTGATTGGGTCGGCAATCGCTTTGGAGAACAGGAGAGAGCAGATAACAGAAATCAGCAGTGAACAGCTTAGGGAAACAGGCAGGGCTTTCAGCACTGCTTCCGCTACATATTTTGCCTGATTGATACTGACTATAATATTTTCTGCAGCATTTTTTGAGCCTCCAAGCTCAAACTGCATCCGCGGCGCAAGCAGATAGATCAGCCCGTGGGTCATAACAACAATAAAAAGCAGAATGCCCAGGGTGTAAAGAAAGATTTTCGGAAATAGTTTTAAACGTTTCATGGCTGTACCTCGTATTTATAGCCGATGCCCTTGACTGTCACAATGCAGTCAAGCCGCAGCTTTTTCCGCAGATTCTTGATATAGGTGTCTACAGTCCTGTCAATGATTGGACAGTCGGCGCCCCACAATTCATCCAGGATTTGTGAACGGGTCAGCACCAATCCTTTATGCTCCACCAGCAGCCGGAGCAAATCGATTTCCCTGGGCATGATGTCGATTTTTCCGGTGCTGTCGCTGGCGGTGTAACCGGAAAAATCAACGGTTACATCGCCAAAGGCTATGGTTTGGGGCAACGGGGCTTGACCACTCCGGCGCAGGAGCGCGGTGATCCGCTTCCCCAGCAGCACCATTGAAAAGGGCTTTGTCATGTAGTCGTCCGCCTGCTCGTCAAAGCTCATAACCTGGGTATATTCGTCCTCAATGGCCGTAAGCATCAGGACGGGTGTTGTGCTGGTCTGCCGTATTTCGTGCAGGATAGACAGCCCGCTGACATGAGGCAGCATAATGTCCAACACAACAAGGTCGATGGTGTTTTGCCCAAAAAGCTTCAGAGCCTCGTCTCCGTCATAGGCCGGAATGAGCGTGTGTCCTGCGGGCCTGAGATATTCGCAGATTGCATCGTTCGTTTTATGATCATCTTCAACAATTAATAATGTTGCCATTGCAGCACCTCCTTGGGAGCATTATAATCAACGAATGTGGAATGTATATGAAATGATTCCGCAAGTCTTTTCGTGCGCATTTTGCATGCAGAACCCAGGACTGCCAGCGCTGGGCATCATATTGCTTTGAACGGCGAAGCCATGAAAAGTACCTATAAAGCCGGATTTAGTTTTGCCTTGACGCAAAAATCCTCCACTTTCTCCGCTCTGGCGGCCAGGATCAGCCATTGCTCCAGCACCTCCACATTCTTTTGTGCATAAACAGCCCGGCACAGACCCGGGGAGACGCTTCCCTTTTCTTCCAGCAGGCGCAGCACATCCTCCGCCTTTCCTTCCGCTCTCCCTTCTGCCTTTCCTTCTGCCATTCCTTCCGCTTTTCCTTCCGCCTTCCCGGCCTCTCTTCCCTCTCCCCGCACATAGTCCTCTCGTGCCATTCTGTCCCGCATTTCCTTCAGACGCACCTCATACAGCGCCCTCAGACCCTTTCTCAGACTCATGGCCTTCACCTCCTCTATTGCTTCCAGAATGCCAGGATTCATTGTCCGAATCATATTGAGCTCCTCCTTTGTTTTTGCATTGATCAGACGGATCCAGTCATCCAGCGCTGTCCTGCCCTTCAGTTCCTTTCCCAGCTCGATGATATGCACCTCAAACATCCCCGAAAACCCATGTCCCTCTTTGTCCCGAAGCCTGTAAACTCTATGGTACGCAGGCTCCTCATCCACATTAAAATCAACAATATTGATGCAGATGCACTTTTTCAGCCTGTGATATTTCTCCCCTCTCCGCAGATCCTCCGTAAACATTTTCGCCAGGTAAAAGAGGCTCCGCTTATCCCAGGCTTCCAGCATTTTGATTTGCAGCTCGATATTCACCTTACTGTTATCGTTCAACTCCACCAGTACGTCCAGGATTCCCTGCTTCTGCCAGAAATGCCTTTTCCACAGAAACGTATTCGCCAGGCGTATGGACCGGATCTCCTCCGCTGGAATTCCAAGCGCATCAGCAGTCAATACCCCGCCGCAGGCAGCGGGGTATTGACCCTCGCGGCAGGCAGCGGGGTATTGACCCTCGCGGCATTCGTCAAATACCCATGCAAGCATGGCTATTTTCCTCATTGCTCGCGGGAATAAAATATCTGCGCGCAGGAGGTCCCCGTGATGCCATTTACGAAAATCTCCAGCTTATTTTGTTGTTGTGTGATTCAAAAGCATAGATTTTCTGACATCAAGAATGATTGATAGAAGTATCAAAGATAAAAGAAACTTTATGCTTTGCCATGAGGATAACATATTCTGCTCCAATATGCAATACAATCATGTATTTTTGTACGCTGAGTAACTGGTTACTTTTCACGGGAGAGGCATATTGCAGACAGAGGGCAATTTATGGTATTATGACCTTATTCAAGGCATGTAATGGCCTTATTCAAGGCAGAAAACGGCTGCAAGGCGAGGAGGTAAAAAATGAACAAGCAAGTGCTCGTACTCAACGAGGAGAGAAATGTAACACTGACGGCATATCTGCTGGAGGTGGGCGGGGAGTTTCGTACCATCGAAAAAAGGCCCCTGGTGCTGGTGCTTCCGGGGGGCGGCTATCAATTCTGCTCGGACCGGGAGGCGGACCCGGTAGCCTTCCCCTATCTGAAGGCAGGGTATCATGCGGCAGTGCTTCGCTATTCCGTACAGTCCCACTGCACCTGGCCCAATCCCCTGGAGGATTATGAGCAGGCCATGGAGCTGATAAAGGAAAAGGCCGAGGAATGGAAGGTCTATCCGGAAAAGACAGTGGTGATCGGCTTTTCCGCAGGAGGACATCTGGCAGCGGCAGCGGCCACTATGGCGAAAAACCGGCCTGCGGCGGCTATTTTAGGCTATGCGGTGACCGGCGCGGATGTAAAGGGCTGCTCGCCTACCGCACCGGATACCATCAGCCAGGTGGACGAGCTGACTCCGCCCTGCTTCCTGTTCCACACCAGGAACGATAATGTGGTGCCTGTGATGAATTCCCTTCGGTTTATGGAGGCTTTGACGGAGCATGATATTACCTTTGAAAGCCATATTTATTCGTATGGACCTCACGGCTTCAGCACCTGCGACACATCCGTTCAGGGCCCGTCCACCCATATCAGCAGGAGAGTGCCGGACTGGGTGCCGGATTCCATCGGGTGGCTCAGGGAGGTTCTGGGAGAGTTTGACGACGAGAATGGCGGCATGTGCCGGCCGGAGGTAAAGGCCCATATTTCTGCCGACCAGGAGCCCTTTCTCTCCGTGGACTGTACCATGAGGCGGATCCAGGGGAATCCCCGGGGGGCGGAGATTTTGAATAAAGTGATGGCTCAGATGAAGGGAAAGGCTTCGGGCAATCCGGCGGCGGACAGCGGGGAGGTTCCTCCGGAAATGGCAGATACCATCAAAAGAATGACTCTCCGGGACGCGCTGGGCTTTGTCCAGGCCGGGGAGGAGGCTGTGGAAGCCCTGAATGCACAGCTAAAGCAGATTCCCAATATTTGAAAATGCAGGGCGGTATTTTGAACAGTATAGGCAGGAGGGCGTAAATATGGAGATGAGAATTTATCATGTGGCAAAGCAGGGTGACGACAAAAATCCGGGAACAGAGCAGAGTCCCTTTTTGACCATTCAGCGGGCGGCAGAGCTGGCCGGACCGGGAGAGAAGATTATTGTTCATGAAGGAGAATACCGGGAGTGGGTGAAACCGGCCGTCGGAGGCCTGTCTCCGGACTGTCCTGTGACTTATGAGGCCGCAGAGGGCGAACGGGTGGTGATCAAGGGCTCTGAGCGGATCACAGGCTGGGAAAAAGAAGAAGGGGATGTCTGGAAGGCATGTGTGTCAAACAGCATATTCGGTTCTTATAACCCTTACCGGCAGGAAATTTCAGGAGACTGGCTGGTGGCTCCCTGGGACAAGCCCGTTCACGCAGGGGATGTGTACCTGAACGGAAAATCCCTTTACGAGGCTCATTCTCTGGAGGAATTGAAAAATCCCGTGATGCGCCGGGCCAGCGTCTTTGAGACCTGGGGAGGCCGGGAGGAGAAGATTTTAGAGCCGGAGCGGACCCTTTATCAGTGGTTCTGCCAGGCGGACAGTGAAAATACCACTATCTACGCCAATTTTCAGGGGGCGGATCCCAATAAAGAGCTGGTGGAGATCAATGTGCGACGGTCCTGCTTTTATCCGGAGATCACAGGGGTGAATTATATTGTGGTCCGGGGCTTTGAGATGGCTCACGCCGCCACGGTCTGGGCGCCGCCCACCGACGATCAGCCGGGGCTTTTAGGGCCCAATTGGAGTAAGGGCTGGTTGATTGAGAATAATATCATCCATGATTCCAAGTGCAGCGCCATCAGCCTGGGGAAGGAGGCTTCCACCGGAAACGGGGCTCACAGCAAATGGCACAGAAAGCCCGGTTATCAATACCAGATGGAGGCGGTTTTCCGGGGGCGGCAGACGGGATGGTCAAAGGAAAGGATCGGATCACATATCGTGCGGAACAACCGGATCTACGACTGCGGACAGAACGGAATTGTGGGACATATGGGCTGTGTTTTCAGCGAAATATATGGAAACGAGATATATAATATTGCGGTAAAGCATGAGTTTTACGGTCATGAGATCGCCGGAATCAAGCTGCATGCGGCCATCGACGTTCAGATTCATGATAACTATATTCATCATTGTACTCTGGGGACCTGGCTGGACTGGCAGGCACAGGGAGTGCGGGTGAGCCGCAACATTTATGACAGAAACAATCGGGATTTCTTTGTGGAGGTATCCCACGGTCCGTATCTGGTGGACAACAATATCTTTACCTCGCCCTATTGCTTTGATAATGCGGCCCAGGGAGGAGCCTATGTACATAATCTCTGTCTAGGCTTCCACAATCACTATCCGGTGCTGAACCGCTCCACTCCCTATCATCTGCCTCATTCCACGCAGGTGCTGGGAACGGTTCCGGTGTATGGAGGCGATGACAGATGGTTCCAGAATGTTTTTGTGGGCGGAACGGAGGAAGGACGCACCTACGGAACCTGGGGCTATAGCGGAGCGCCGGTGTCCCTGGAGGAATACATAGAGCGCTTTTTGGCGCTGGGACACGGAGATGTGGAGCAGTATGAACAGGTGAAGCAGCCCGCATATATCGATGGAAATGTGTATCTGCAGGGAGCGAAGGCCTTTGACCGGGAGCAGAATTACTGTGTGCACGAAGCTTCCCCGGAGGTATCCCTGGAGGAAGAGGGAGATACCGTTTTCCTGGAGATCACTCTGCCGGAGGAAATGTTCCGGGTGGATACACAGACAGTGACCTCCGCCCTTTTGGGCATGACCAGATTGTCCGAGGCGCGTTTTGAGACGCCGGAGGGCACGGCCCTTGTGCTGGACCGGGATCTTGTGGGTAATCAGCGGGGAGAAAAACCTGTGCCCGGGCCGCTGGAAGGCCTTCACGCCGGACGAAATCGTGTGGCAGTGTGGAGAAGAGGATAGCTTAGAAGCCTTCGGGGCCGCCATCTTCTTCGGCATGCCTGCGGCGGTACTCGGAGGGGCTCATTCCGAAATGTCTTTCAAACAGATGATAAAAATGACTGCTGTTGTGCCAGCCTGCTGCAAGGGCGGCTTCCCTGACGGGAAGTCTTGTTCCCAGCAGCAGGCCGGCAGCATATTTCATACGTATTTTCTGAACATAATTCTGAAAACTGATTCCCTGGTATTTTTGCAGTAATAAATTAAAATAGTTTCGGTGGTAATGAAAGACCTCCTCCAGCCTGCGGGCGTTGACAGTGGCAGGGTGCAGGCGGATATAACGCTCCAGCTCGTAGAGCAGGACCTTTTCGCGGCTTTCCTGGTCGGAGCTGTGAAGCCTTATGGAATATTGGCGGCAGAGCAGTGACAACAGCCGGATCAGATTGCCCTGTATGATCTCCTGTCCCCCTTCTCTGGGAAAATAGTCTTCCTCCACCAGTGTTTCCAGAATTCTGGAAAGAGGCTTTTGAAAAGGCGTGAAAGCGGTATCGGAAAAAGCGCCGGGAGCTTCGGAAGAAATGGGGGGAGCTTGGCAGGCGCCGCCAAAGAAGCCTCCCGGAGACGGAGGAAGAGTGTTTTCCGCCGGCTGCAGGTGAAGGTAGCTTTGCTCTTTTTTTTGCCGCAGCAGCGCGCGGAAAAGGAAGCGCTGCAGGTCATTTCGGGGATCATAAGAGGCCAGCAGTCTATCCAGATAGTCACTTTGCAGGGACAGGAAAAGAACTGCCGTATCCTCCGTGCCTTCCACGACGTCTGCATGGGACAGGTTTTGATCCGTGATGGCAAAATCGCCGGCAGAAAAGGTCTGTTTTTCTCCCAGCAGGATCTGTCGGAAGCTTCCTTTTATTACATAAAGAATTTCAATATAGTCATGGGTATGGTAATGGCCCTGCCAGGGAAGGCTTCGTCTGATGTGGCGCATGCCCCGACGGCTGAAGGTGTATTCATTTCCGTCCTTATCATACAGATACAGCAGTGTGGAGAAAGGGGATTCTGCCGCGCGGATATCCGGATACATGGTGTCAGGTGCATATTGTCCCGGACCGGCCTCCGCAGGAGGAGTCGTTACCCGGGAGACGGAGACAAAGTAAAAATGTTCATATGCCGTAATCCTCTCTTCCAGAGAAGGGAAGACAGGATACTTCCTTCGCAGGATATCTTCCTTTAATTCCAGTTTCCAGTCAGCCATATGATTTTCCTTTCTGCGGGACGGGGTGTCTGCGGATCATGATTTTTCTGCAGACCGTTCCCGCTGCCTGCGGCAAACAAGCTTCAAAATCGTGCAAATAGTCCCTTTAGAATATAATACAGCAGATTCCCGTCCTTGTCACTGCAGTCATATTTTTTTATGATAAAACTACCGAGCTTGGATGGTGTTTATAGAGCAACATATAATCTTGCAATGGAGGTATGGGCAGATGAAGAGAACGAACTGGAACAGGGACTGGTTTTTTACAAAGGGAATGGCCAACTTGATGAATTATGGTCGGAAGGTGCAGCTTCCGCACGATTACATGATTGGAGGGGATGTGAGAGAGGACGCGCCTGCGGGGGCGGCCATGGGGTATTTTTCGGCAGGGGTGGGTACCTACACCAAATTTCTGACAGTACCGGAGGAATGGGAGGGGGAAAGAGTGTACCTTCATTTTGACGGGGTGATGATGAATGCTTCTGTGTCCGTCAACGGCAGTCTGGTAAAGAGGCATCACTACGGATACACACCATTTTCCGTGGATATTACCGACGCTTTGTATTTGGGGGAGAGTAACCGGGTTACGGTCTCGGTGAATCCCAGCATGCAGCCCAATTCCCGCTGGTACACCGGCGCAGGAATTTACCGTGCTGTGGAATTGTCCCATGTGAAGCCTCTGCACATTGAGCCGGACGGTATTTTTGCGTACACAAAGAGAATCCAATTCTCCGGGGAAAACAGTGGTTCTGGTGAGGAGGATCCGGAAAAGGCCCGGGCCGAATTTGCCAGCGTCATGGTGGAGGTGATCCTGCGGAATCATTTTGCGGAGGATCATCAGGTCAGAGTGCGGGCGCTTATTTCTCCGGAGAACCGGGAGGAAAATTGTCCGGAGAACCGGGAGGAAAACGGGATTTCGGATCGGGAGCAGTCAGATGCCGAAGCCGGTTCCGTTGTCCGTGATACGGTGCTTTTGGTAAAGGCGGGAAGCACCGCTGTGGCCAGGATTCCGGTTTCGGTAAAGCAGCCCGTCCTGTGGGATGCAGAGCACCCCGGGCTTTATCAGGTGAAGATCCAACTGGAGGATATGGGAGTCTTTACGGTCTGCCTGAAAAAGGAGCGTGCTCTGGAGGGCGTCTGCGATGAAGGGGAGACGCTTTTCGGCATCCGCACCGTCACGGCGGATGCGGTCTGCGGACTTTTAATCAATGGCAGGCCGGTAAAGCTGAAGGGGGGATGTATCCATCATGACAATGGTATTCTGGGGGCGGTATCGCTCTATGACAGCGAATACCGTAAGCTGTGTCTGCTGAAGGCCGGGGGCTTTAACGCGGTGAGGCTGGCCCATAATCCCGGTTCCCGCAGTCTGCTGGAGATCTGTGACCGCATAGGCCTCTATGTGTTTGATGAAGCCTTTGACGCCTGGGGGCACAGCAAACAGCCCGGGGACTACAGTCAGTTTTTTGCCGGGGACTGGAAGGAGGATATGGCGGCTTTTATCCTTCGGGACCGCAATCATCCGGCGGTTATTTTCTGGTCTACCGGAAACGAGGTGGAGGAGAGAGGCGGTCTGGGCGCCGGATACAGTACTGCCGGGAGGCTGGCGGCTTATGTCCGCAGCCTGGATCCTACCAGACTGGTGTCCAACGGTCTTTGCTCCATGTGGTCCGGTCTGGATGATAAAAGCTTCATTGACCAGATGAGACAAATGCAGCAGAAAAGGGCAGAGGGAATGCAGAATGCAGATCTGGGGGAGGAGGATACCTCCTGGGAGGAGAGGACCGAGGCCTTTTGCAGCTGTCTGGATGTGGTGGGATATAATTATCTGGACAGCCATTATGAGCATGACGGACAGCGGTATCCGGAACGGGTGATTTTGGGAACGGAGAGCTTTCCCAACCAGATTGACCGGGTATGGGAGCTGGTGGAGCGTCTGCCCTATGTGATCGGTGATTTCACCTGGACGGCTGTGGACTATATCGGGGAAGCGGGAATCGGAAAGAGCGCATTTTTTGCACAGGATGATCCCAAGCTTGCCATGGGGGAAATGGCTTTGTCCTCACATATGTCATCCTATCCCTGGCGTCTGGCCAACGATGCGGACATCACCATCAGCGGCGCCATAACGCCTCAGGGGGTATACCGCAGGATTGTGTGGGGAAGCGCCGAGACAGGCATTTTTGTGCAGCATCCGGAGAATTATGAATTGACTGAGATGGTCAGCAAATGGGGCTGGAACCAGATGACAGACTGTTGGAATTATGAAGAATATGTGGGAAAACCGGTAAAGGTGTATGTGTATTCCGCGGCACCCAGTGTGGAGCTCTGGCTGAACGGACGGAGCATGGGGATAAAGGCGGCAGGAAAGGACAACCGGTTTACGGCAGTTTTCCAGGTGAACTATGAGCCGGGCAGCCTGGCTGCGGTGAGCCTTGGAGAAGACGGAGAGATTTCCAGGGCACAGCTGGTCACCACGGGAGCGCCGGCGGCTCTTCGCCTGAAGGCAGACAGGCTGTGCCTTCGGGCCGACGGTGAGAGCCTTTCCTATGTGGAGGTGGAAATTGTGGATGCAGAGGGCCGGACCATTAAGCACAGAGAGCTGGAATTGGAAGCGGTTTTGACAGGAACAGAGGCGGAAGGCGCGTTTATGGATGAAAAAGAGAAGGAGCATTGTGCCCGGCTGGCAGGCTTCGGCTCCGACGCGCCTGTAACGGAGGATAATTATACTGCAGGAAAATGCAAATCTTATCATGGCAGAGCGTTGGCAGTGGTGCGTTCCGGCTGTATTGCGGGAACAGCCCTTCTGAGAGTGACATCCCCCGGACTGCCCCAGGCCGAGGTGGAGATCCGGGTAGAATGACCGGCCAGGCAGTTCGTCCGGTAATGTGCGCTGTAACCGTAATGATATCGGATTCGTGATAGTTTCGGGCGGATTTTTGAAAGCGGCGCAGGCAAAAATCCGCTATACTGTCGGCAGAGCATTATGAAGGGCAGATATTTATGCATGCGCCCGCCGGCAGCGGGCAGACAGGAGTCAATATGGAAAAATACCAGAATGCGGCTCTTTCTCCACAGGAGAGGGCAGAGGATCTATTGGCAAAATTAAGTACGGAAGAGAAAATGGCCCAGGTGCAGTGCTGGCTGTGGGGACATGGGGACGGGGAAGAGATTCTGAAGCATGGGATCGGTCATGTGTCTACGTTGGAGATCAGGAACGTAAAGACTCTGGAGGAGGTGTCGGAGAACCTGATCCGGATCCAGAAGCAGGTCATGGCAAGCAGCGAGCACCACATTCCTGCCATTTTTCATATGGAAGGGCTGTGCGGCGCACTGATGCAGGAGGCTGTGAGCTTTCCCTCAGGTATCGGAAGGGCCTCATCCTGGGACCCAAAGCTGGAAGAGCAGATCGGCCGGATTGTGGGGCGGCAGGAGAGGGCGGTGGGGATCACCCAGACGCTGGCGCCTGTGCTGGATATTTCCAGGGACTCCAGGATGGGCAGACAGTGCGAAACCTACGGCGAGGATCCTGCTCTGGCGGCGGCCATGGGCAGCGCCTTTGTAAAAGGGGTGCAGGGGCGGTCTGCGGGAAGGCAGACGGATGCCTGCGCAAAGCATTTCCTTGGTTTTCACAATTCCCAGGGGGCCATTCACGGCGCCAATGTGGAAATGGGGGAAAGACAGCTTCAGGAGGTATACGGAAAGCCCTTCCAGGCGGCCATTGCGGAAAATGATCTTCGGGGCATAATGCCCTGCTACTGCTCCATCAACGGAAGGCCTGCCTCCGCCTCCGGGGGCCTTTTGACAGATCTGCTCCGAGAGGAGATGGGCTTTGACGGTGTGGTGATGGCTGACTACAGCGCCATTGCCAACGTTCACAGGGTACAGGGGATGTACGAGAGCGCCGAGGATGCGGGTCTGGCGTGCATGGAGGCAGGAATGGACATAGAGCTTCCCAATACCTATGGATTCAACCAGGAGCTGGGCAGACGATTTGAGGAGGGGCTGGCTGACAGGACAGTTCTGGACCGGGCCGTATACCGGGTTCTCTGCGCCAAGTTCCGCATGGGGCTTTTCGAGCATCCCTTTGCTCTGACAGGAGAGGAACTGCGGCGGGAGATCCATGAGGAAACGGATGAGGCTGTGACGTTAAAGAGCGCCAGAGAGTCCCTGGTTTTATTGAAAAATCAGAAGCATACGCTGCCTTTGGACAGGAAGGTAAAGAGAATCGCGTTGATCGGCTGCCACGGCAGGAACGCCCGCTTTTTCTTTGGGGGATATACCCATCTGTCCATGGTGGAAGCCATCCATGCGGCGGCAAATTCCCTGGCCGGCGTAGATGCGTCCAATACGCCCGGCTCTGTAAAAATGGTGACGGTGCCGGGAACTCAGATTCAGGATGACGAGACGGCGGAATTCGACGGGATTTTGAAGCAGCAAAAGCCTGACTGCACCAGCCTGCTTCAGGAGCTGACCGCAAGGATGCCGGAGACGGAAATTTCATATGCCTACGGCTATCCCAAAGCGGGAGAGGATACCTCTCATTTTGCGGAAGCCCTGGAGGCTGCCGCAAAGGCGGATATTCTGATTCTGACTCTGGGAGGCAAAAACGGATCGGGCTCCATTGCTTCCATGGGGGAAGGCGTGGACGGTACGGATATCAATCTGCCGCGATGCCAGGAACAGTTTATCCTGGAGGCGGCAAAGCTGGGAAAGCCCATGATCGGAGTACATATGGACGGAAGGCCTGTTTCCAGCGATATAGCGGATCAGTATCTGGATGCGGTTCTGGAGGCCTGGAACCCTTCCGAAAAAGGAGCGCAGGCCATCGTGGATGTGCTGCTGGGAGAGTATAATCCCGGCGGAAGGCTGCCACTGTCTGTGGCCAGAAGCGCCGGTCAGGCTCCGATCTATTACAATCATCCCAACGGCTCTGCCTGGCATCAGGGAGAAAGCATCGGCTTTCCGGAGTACGTGGATATGCCTCACACGCCGAGATATTTCTTTGGTTTCGGATTATCCTACACGGACTTTACCTATTCCAATCTGAAGATCAAGGCGGAGGGTGCGGATTCTAAGCTTCGGCGGGGGGACGAGGACAGAGTCTGCGTATTCCCCTATGGCAGAGTTTGTGTAAGCTTTACGGTCCAAAATACCGGAGACGCAGCCGGAGACGAGGTGGCTCAGCTGTACGTGAGAGACTGCCATGCCTCCATGACCAGGCCGGTTAAGGAGCTGGCAGGCTTTGGACGGATTCATCTGGAGCCCGGAGAGAGTAAACGGATCACCTTTACCATGAAGGCCAGCCAGATGGCTTTCCTGGATGAAAGGATGCGGTGGAAGACAGAAAAAGGAGATATGGAGATACAGGTGGGAAGCTCATCCGAGGATATCCGCCTTAAGGGTATGTACCGTGTTGCGGAGGACGGCTATGTAAAGTCTCCTGACCGGGGATTTTATGCGGATGTGGAGGCAGAAAAAGCAAGGTGGTTTCAACGCTCTTCGCTCCGCCCATCATCCCATGTCCCGGAGCCTGATGAAGGCCTGCGACCAGGTGGGGCTTTATGTGATGGATGAAGCCTTTGACTACTGGTACCGTCCTAAGGGAGGAAACCCCTATTGCGGCAGGTTCCCGGACTGCTTTCGTGAGGATACGGCGGCTATGGTGCAGGATGCGTATAATCATCCCTGCGTGGTGATCTATTCCATTGGAAACGAGATTCCGGAGGCGGGAAGCGTAAAAGGTGTCCGGGTGGGAAAGGAGATTGTGGATGTGATCCACAGCATCGACACCACCAGACCCACTACTCTCTGTCCCAGCGTGCACTGGCTTCGGGAGTACCTGGACGGGGTCCCTTATCTGACGGTGGACGAGGATCAGTGGATGGCGGAGAGCCCGGAAAACCGGGAGAAGGATTGGAAGCATTACATGAAGATTTTCATGGGTGCGGCGGCCAATATTCCGGAAAACGAAAAGGATATGCCGTATCCGCCCACCTATGTGCAGATGGATGAGGATGCCACTAAAAATCTGTATCCTTATCTGGATATTGCGGGATATAATTATTATGAAGACAAATATGATACACTGCATCAGCTGCACCCGGAGCGGGTTTTGCTGGGAACGGAGACCCGGGGAGAGAGGATCGCGGAAACCATGCGCTATGCAAGGAGCCATCCCTTCCTCATCGGCGACTTTATCTGGACTCTGCAGGAGCATCTGGGAGAGGCCAATTGCTGTAACATTTCTTATGGGGAAAAGGAGGAGCCTAAAAATAATCTTTCGGGAAAGGATTATCCCTGGCTGATCAATTATGGCGGCACCATTGACCTGATCGGCACCATTCTGCCATCCATCCACAGATATGAATTTGCCTGGAATGAAGATAAGCATGGCTTGTATCTGGCGTCCCAGCCGCCGGTGCACGATGGCCTTGCGCCGAATGTGTCAGGCTATCGGTGGACGGATACCGTGGAGGGCTGGACCTATGAGGGACGGGAAGGCGAACCCACCTGGGTGGATGCCTATACGGATGCGTCCCAGGTGGAGATTTTTGTAAATGGGGTCAGTGCAGGCAGAAGCGCCGTAAAGGATTATTTTGCCAAGGTGTCCTGTATTTATGAACCCGGCGAACTGATGGGAATAGGCTATGATCAGGACGGAAAGGAGCTGTACCGGACCGTGGTAAGAACCGCAGGAGCGGATACCCGGATCACTGCCAGACCGGACCGGACGACGCTGGAGGCCGGGGAGGAGGACTTCTGCTTCATTGATGTGACTGTCACGGATGCCGAAGAGACGCCGAAGCTACTGCCGGAGCGGGCAGTGCATGTGAAGGTGGAGGGAGCCGGTTCCCTTCAGGGCTTCGGAAGCGCTTATCACCTGAATGAGGAAAAATATAATCAGCCCTGCCACACCACTTACCTGGGCCGGCTATTGGCGGTAATCCGCAGCGGAAAGGAAGGCGGGGAGATTACGGTGACCTTTTCCGCCGAGGGGCTGGAGGACTGTGTGGTCAGGCTGAGGGCGGAAGCTGTGTAAACAGGAAACCTAAAAAGGCGGCGGAACGCTGTAAAACATAAAAGGAGACAGTCACATGAGCGAAAAAATGATCTATGATGCCAAAAAGGATCCCCGGTATTCGAAGCCCTATATCGATGCAGATGAGATGCGGGAGAGAAGTATGCCGGACGGAAGCAAAAAGCCCTTCCGTTATGTTCACGGAGGATTTGAGGGAACCAACGCCAAATTCGTGTTCTGCTTTCCCCGGAAGGAGGATTTTAAGGGGCGGTTTTATCAGTATCTTTGCCCCTTTCCCGGCCCTGACGAGGAAGTTGCTTCCCTGGCCAGAAGCGGAGAGGACGATACCATTGCATTCTGTTTGACTTACGGCGCATATTTTGTTGAGACCAATATGGAATCCGCCAGCGCCTTCGGCGGTCATCCCGATCCCCATAAAATCTGGCAGCCCAGCGCGGCGGCGGCTATAAAACCATTGCCTGCATCGAGAATACCAATGCCTGGGACGGAGCCTGTCCCTTTGTGATCGGCTCTCCCTATTCCCTGCCGAACACCATCACCCTCCATGTCCAGGGTATGAGGGCTCTCCGCCATGCCATGGGAAAAATCGTGGATGCCCTGGATGCGGGAGGCAGCGGCGATATGTATGAGGGGCTGACGGAGGACGAGGCCGGAATGCTTCGGGAAATCACTCTCATGGGCTTTCCGCCCCAGGCCTGGTTTATGGAGGCCGCAGGCCGCTGGGACGACGGCTCTCTGCCGGTGCTGATGCCCGGCATCCGCCAGCACGATCCGCAGTATTTTAAGGATTTCTGGGAGAAGCCCGGTTATCTGGGCACAGAGCCGGGCAGCAATGCCCTTCGGGACAGACTGCAGTTTAAAACGAAGGTGGTGGGTGTTCATCTGCCGGGGGAAGCGGCGGCAGAACAGTCACAGGACAGTAGTGCGGAAACATACACCAACGGCGTGGACACCGCCTGGAAGAAGGCACTGGTGGACGGGGGCGGCGCCTGGATCGAGGTGGAGCAGGTTCCTCGGGGAGAGGATCTGTACTTAAAGGGCGTGAATATCGGCTTTGAGACCGGGGCGGCAGCAGGAAAAAATATGCTGCTGGGGGATATTAAGGGCAACGGTATCACCATCGGCATGTGCTATGGCATGGATGATATGGAAACCGTTTTGAAATCCATTGCACCGGGAGATGTTCTGACCCTGGACAACTCCGATTACATAGCGGTTCAGTCCTATTACCGTCACCAGGTGCCGCCGGATCCCTCCTTCCATGCCTGGGACCAGTTCCGGAAGGAAGACGGGACGCCTGCCATTCCTCAGAGGGATAACATTATGGGGCCGGGATTCTGCGGCACCGGCACCGTCCAGGAGGGTACCATTCAGGGGAAGGTGATTTTGACCCAGTCTCTGATGGACGAATCCACCTGTCCCTGGTGCGGCGACTGGTATCGAAGCGCTGTGCGCAGGGCAAAGGGCAACGAGGATGACTTCCGGATTTATTATTATGAAAGATGCCTTCACGGAGATGTGTCCACCCTGGACACGGATATGATTGTCAATTACCTGGGAGGCTTAAAGCAGGCGCTGCTGGATATCAGCGACTGGGTGGAGCGGGGGATTGAGCCCCGGCAGTCCTCTGTCTATGAAATGGAGGGCGGGTGCGTTCACATTGCAGAGAGCGCCAAAGAGAGAAAGGGGATCCAGCCGGTGGTGAGCCTTTCCGCCAACGGCTCCTCCTGTGCGCATGTAAGAGTGGGAGAGACTGTGACCCTTGCCGCCGTGGCGGAGGTGCCGGAGGGAGCGGGAGCGGTGACCGAGCTGCAGTTTTCTTTCTCGGACCCCATGTTCGGTACCCATGCAAAGCCGGACAGGGGAGGCGACTATAATGACTTTATGGCTCAGGGACGTTCTGAAAGAGTAGTGGGCCGGCTGAAAACCTATGTGACGGAGGAAGGACTCAACGCCGGCACTGCCACGGTGAGCACAAGCTATGACAGACCGGGCACCTATTTTGCCACAGCCTTTGTGAAAAGTCAGAGAAACGGTGAGCAGGATCAGATATTTACCCAAGTGAAGAACCTTGCCAGGGCAAGGATTGTTGTGGAATAATATAAGCTGATGCGAAAAAACAGCGGGCCGGAACCGGGAAGGATTCCGGCCCGTTATTTATTTCAAACAGGTCGGATTTACCATAGTTCCAATCGGATTTCATAGTTTTTTTATAATTTTAACTTTGTATAATAAAGCTATAAGGTAACATATGAAGACTGATTTGAAGGAGGTAAATTATGAAAGGGTTTAAGAAATGGGCTTTGGCAGCGGCGGCAGGTCTGACAGCGCTTTTCCTCACCGGCTGCGGAGGAGGAAACAGCGTGTCGGCGGAGCACACCTACAGTATCTGGCTCTACAGTGCGCAGGATGCGTCCTTCTACACGGATTATGTGGAGAATCCCACCGTCCAGTACCTGCTCAGTAAGACCTGGGGGGAAAACGAGGATACCATCGCGCTGGAGTTTCAGGTTCCTCCTGCGGGCAGCCAGCAGAATAATTACGAGACCATGATTGCCACAGGAGACTTCCCTACCCTGATGCAGAACTCCGTGGCGGATGCCCCTCCCAGGATGCTGGAATCGGAGATGATTCTGGATATTACGGAGCTGGTGGAGCAATATATGCCCAATTACTATAATCTGCTGCAGACCAATGAGGCATTGCGGGCTTGCCATTGAAAATCCTCATTTGTGGCAGGGAAGGGAGGACCCATATCTGTCTGGAGGAGCCCGCCCAGATGAAGGCTATTATCGGCAGGGAGTATGCTCCTGCCAAGAATCAGGTGATTAAGAAAGGTATGGAGTACAAGAGATAAAACCCGGGCGTAGCACAAACATAGTCTCAATAACTACGTAAAGAAAGATTTTAAACCATAAAAAGCGATAAAAAAAGACAAAACACATTGATATTTTTCACAAAAGATGGTACGCTATACCTGTAACGGATTATATCAGTACAGTGCTTTCGCGGTCCGGTCAGACGGGCCGGGACAAGGCATTGAAGAATCAGGTAAGGGATATGGGATTATGAAGGAAACATTTCATATTATCAGTGACGGCTCCTGTGATCTTCCCACCGGGCTGGTGCAGGAAAAGAATATCACGGTGGTACCGTTTTATGTGTCTTTTGACGATGAGAAATATCTGAAGGAAAACGTGGAGATAGGGATCAGGGATTTTTACCAGCAGATGGTGGATCGAAAGGGGGTATATCCCAAGTCTTCCATGCCGTCGGCACAGGATTATATGGAAGTATTTCTTCCCTGTGCCAGAGAGGGAATACCGGTGCTCTGTATCTGCATTACCGCCAAATTCAGCGGTTCTCTGCAATCTGCCGTGAATGCCCGGTCTCTGGTGCTGGAGGACTATCCGGAGGCTGAGATCCGGGTCATCGACAGTACCGTGGACACGGTGCTTCAGGGACTTTATGTGCTGGAAGCCGTAAAGCTTCGCGACAGCGGTGCAAGCTGTGAGGCTGCCGCCGCCCGCCTGACACAGATCGGAAGTACCGGCAGAATCTTTTTTACGGTGGGAGACATGGAATATCTGCAGCATGGCGGACGCATCGGCAAGGTGGCCGCCGTGGCGGGAAGCGTTTTGGGGATCCGCCCTGTGATCACTCTGGAGCAGGGAGAAATCTTTCCCTCAGGAATCGGCAGGGGGCGGAAGCGGACCTCGGAAAAGGCCCTGGAGCTTTTGGTGAAATATATTCAGGAGAGCAGGAAGGGAATTGAGAATTTCAGCATTACGGTGGGCTTCGGCTATGACCGTGAGGAGGCGGAGGCCTTCCGGGATCACGCCCTGGAGATTCTGCGAAGCAAAGGTCATGCCATAGAGGAGATTCCCATTTATCAGATCGGGGCTACCATCGGTGTGCATACGGGGCCGTATCCTCTGGGCTTCGGCATTATAGAGAAGGCTTTGAAGTAAAGAAGACGCTGAAATGACGAAGAGCTGTCAGGGCAGTAATGCCTCTGACAGCTCTTTGATATTGGAGAAGGCGAAGCTGGCAGGGAAGGGTGTATCCTTCATATCTTCCGGCTTTGCCTCTCCGGTGAAGACCACGCAGGTGTCCACTTCTGCGTTGATGCCGCAGGCAATGTCGGTATAGAGCCTGTCCCCTACCACCAGCGTTTCTTCCCGGCGAAATCCGGACAATTCCAGACACAGATCCACCACCTGGCGGCTGGGCTTGCCCAGATAGACAGGTTCCTTTCCCGCAGCAGCTGTGATCATGCGGCAGATGGCTCCGCAGTCGGGCACAAAGCCGAAGTCCACGGGACAGCACAGATCGGGATTGGTGGCATAGAAGGGAGCATCGGTGGTCTGCAGGACCCGGGAGATCCGGATCAGCTTTTCGTAGGTCAGCTCACTGTCATAAGCCGCCACCACACAGTCCACTTCTTCTGCTTCCTCCGTGACCTTCAGGCCGGCGTTTTGCAGCTGCGCCAGAAAGGACCGGGTCCCCAGAACAAAAATCTTTTTATTGCGGAACTCTTCCAGAAGAAAGCGGAGAGTCATATAGCCGGAGGTAATAAACTGATCCTCCGAAGTCTCCAGCCCGAAGGCGCTGCGGAATTTTTCTACGTAATCCAGTCCGCTTTTGGTGGAATTGTTTGTGATGTAATAAGCTTTTCCGCCGATGCACTCAATGTGTTTTAACAAATCGGCACTGCCCTGGTAGAGGGTGTCTCCCACCGCCAGGGTGCCGTCGATGTCAAATAAAAATAATTTTTTCTTTTTCAGACGTTCCGTATTCTGCGATATCTTCGTGTTCTGCATTTTTCCTCCATGCAGGGGCTGCGTTTACTGGGGCTGGGTAAACCGTAAGCTGTCAATGATTGTCTGGTATAGGGTGTCCGCATCGCTTTCGAAGGATTCATGGATGTAAAAATCCAACTCTACAAAATGGTCCTCCCTCTGGATGATAATGTACCGATTGCGGAAGACGGAGCCGTTATCATTCGTGGTGCTTCCAAAGCAGTCCAGTGCCGGAGCGCCGTCCACGGTGGTGGTTTGGGTCTGGTAGCCCTCCTGTGTCTCCATATACTCTGCCATGTCTGCTAAGTAGCTATCCGGATTTTCCATGGAATATACGTCCATATAGAGAGTGGACATATCCCAGATGTTATCCCCGTCATAGGGAGAGGTGAAGCAGAACGGATCGTCCTCAGAGTCCTGGCTGAACTCCCAGATGTAGGGAAGGGAGAAGCTCAAGCCCAGAGCGTCCATGTTGTATGTGAGCATTGCGGGAAGGGGTATTTCGGGTTCCGTATTCAGAGCGGATTCCAGTTCCTCCTGGGTAATGGATATGTTGCATTCCGCTTCCGTGTCCGCTAGGATTTTTTCGGCCAGCAGGCGTGTCACAGGCGCCAGCACGGAAAAGTGATCGTGTCCTTCCAGAATATAGCAATTGATATTGTTATTTTCCGAGGCGTTCTGTATATTCCGGAGATTGTCGGAATTACCGTCGCTGCCCTCGATAAGGAAGGTGGGATTTTTCACGTCCTTCAGCCAGTAGATGGGGGAGCGCATAACATACTCTTCATCCTTGCTGGTGTCAAAGGTAAACTGGGAGTTATTGTGATACTTGATTTCATCCACTGCGCCGAAGCAGAAAACTGCCCGGAACATATCGGAGTATTCCGCCGCCAGTAAAGCCCGGGTGCCGCCGGTGCTGTGGCCTCCCAGGTAAATCCTGTCCGGATCCACATAGGGCAGGGAAGCAGCGTATTCACAGGCGGATATGATATCGTCCACCTCTCCGAAAAGAGTTTCATAATATCCGGGATTGCCGTTGCCGCCCCGGAAGGAAGGGTACATGGTCAAAATGCCCTCCTGCCAGAAGGCGGAGCCTGTCTGGTCATTGTCCCATTCAGGATAGCACCAGGGGAAATCGTCGATGCCATTGCCCCAGCCGCCTACCACCCAGATAATGATAGGGTGCTTTTCGCCGTCACCGGGATCTGCAGACACATAGGCGGCCATATCGCCTATTTTGGAAGGATAAGCCACCAGCTCAAAGCCGTCGGCCGGTGCAGGCACAGAGTAGCTGTCGTTTTCTTCCCGGGCCAGAGTGGTCTGGAAGGCATCATGGGCCTGGGCAAAGCTCTGGGAGGTGAGATCCCCGTAGCTGTAGTTTTCAGAAGAGCTGCCCCGGGAGTCATCCTGGTCTGTCCCGGAGGGGGACTGGGCCAGAGGCTTACCGCCCTGAGATCCCGTCTGCCGGGAGCCCGAATCCGATTCTCCTGTCCCGGAGGAGCAGGAGACAGAAAGCAGAGACATGGCTGTCAGTGCAAGTGCCAGAATTTTTTTCGTGTTTTGGAGTTTCATGCTTCGTTCATTCCTTTCATATATCTTCGGAGGCTTCTACGCAAGGCGCCGAAGCCTCCACCCTGCGTAGAGAATCTTAACATGAAAATCGGGAAATATCAATGTTACTCTTCACAAGAAGGAAAGAGTGGGATTCCGCCGTAGCCGACATTGTGGAAAAATCCAAAAGTTTAGTTTTTTCCACGATGCTTTTTTGCTTTTTAAAGCTTTTTTAGGGTAGGATATTACCTGGCAGGGTGGTTTTCCTGTGCGTTTTTTGAAGGCTCTGTAATGGAACAATGAAGATTGTGCCGCGCTAATTTTCCGCAATAAAATACAACATAGAAAAGTTTTGCGATTTGTAACCGCAAAACCAATTGACTTTTTGTAAATTTTGCGATATACTACTTTACAGATGGAGGTGGTCATCATGATTTACAGACCTATGTATGTGGATAAGATAATGGCTTATGTAGACACTCCCTTTGTAAAGGTACTGACCGGAGTTCGCCGTTGCGGAAAGTCTACGATATTCAAAATGATTATGGAAAAGCTGCAAACGGAGTGGAATATTCCCGCAGACCGTATTGTAAGCTGCCGCTATGATTCGATGGAATACGAGGATATGACGGCAAAGCAGATGTATGCTCACCTGAAAGAGCGGCTTTCACCTGACGGAAAAACCTATCTGTTTCTTGATGAGATTCAGGAAATCAAGGGATGGGAAAAGGTTGTAAACTCTTTGGTTTCAGATTTTGATGTGGACTTGTATGTGACGGGTTCGAATTCCCGTATGATGTCCTCAGAAATTTCCACTTACTTGACCGGAAGATATATTGCTTTCCGTATCTTTACCCTGTCCTTTTCGGAATATCTGATGTTTAAGGAAAAATACGATACAGTTGGCAATCCGAGAACGGAACTTGCAGATTATGTTCGGTTGGGCGGTTTCCCCGCAACGCATTTGCAAAAGTATTCGCAGGACGAGATTTACACGATTGTCCGTGATATTTATAACTCAACTATTTTCTCCGACATTGTGAAACGGAATCAAGTCAGGAAAATAGACCAGTTGGAGCGGGTAGTCAAATACACTTTCCAAAATGTCGGCAACACATTTTCCGCAAAGTCGATTTCGGATTACCTGAAATCGGAGCGCAGGACATTGGATAACGAGACAGTGTATAGCTATCTCGAAAAACTGGAAAAAGCGTATTTGCTCCATCGCTGTTCACGGTACGATTTGCAGGGTAAAGAAATTCTGAAAACGCAGGAGAAGTTTTATCTTGCAGATAACGCTCTGCGGTATAGCGTTCTCGGCTATAATGCCGACAGCGTTGCCGCAAGCCTTGAAAACATTGTGTACTTGGAGCTTTGCCGCAGGGGATACACCGTTCATATCGGCAAAACAAATGACGGAGAAATCGACTTTGTAGCAACGAGACAAAATGAAAAGATTTATGTTCAGGTTACGCAGGAGATAAACTTCGAAAAGACCGAAAAACGGGAATACAACCGTTTGCTTGAAATACACGATAATTATCCCAAATATGTACTCGGGGCAGATGAATTTGCAGGCGGAAACTATGAGGGCATTAAGACAATGCATATAGCGGATTTCCTGCTCAGCTCTGAATATTAAAATCAAAGATATAGAAACGCCCGCTTGTTAGATCAGGCGGGCGTTTTCTCTTAGAAAGGAACACAAAATGAAAAAGACAATATGTATCATTCTGATTGCGGCGTTTGCTGCCATGTTTGGCACAAGCGCCTATTTTATTTTCGATCATTACAGACAGGAAGAACAGCAGGCAGAGCTTTATGACAGCCTTGCCGATATGACAAACCACTCGTTCTTCCGGCAAGAAAACAATTAAGACCGTCGTTTTGCTCGGCTCTGTGTTCGGGATATTCTTTTCCGGCGCGGACAGGGGAACGGATAACGGGGAAAACTGTCTCAGGCAGTGGTATAAAGAGTAGAGAAAAGACAGTGCCGAAAGCCGGTCCTGCTGACGGTACAAAATCTGTAAAAGGACAGCAGCCAAAGTTACGGGGAATCAAAAGAACAGGGCAGCGGCAGTAGCATCCGGTGTGACAGACTAAAGATGCAGAGATACATATGCAGGTTTTATAAAACCTGAATCCGTGAACGCAGCCAAAAATATTATAGGAACCGGGATTAATTTATCAAAATATCCGAATTCCCATTTACAACAGGATGAAATGCCCCCTGATTTCCTGTATTATGTGAAACAAGTTAGCGCTAACTCTGGTTTTTCGGCAAAGTGGCGTACCTTAACAGGGGCATTTGGGGAATGCCCCACTCAGTGCAGGATTTTATAAAGGGAAACGTCTCTTAGGTAGCCTTATGGAACCTTTCCCACAGCCGGGCAACCGCATTCCGCCAGGGGTTGCTTCGGCCGAGGTCGACTCCTGTTTTCCTTGCATGCTTTGTTACAACCGCTGGGGTCATGATGATGTGCTCCAGTACTGTGCGCAGCCTGCGGCGTTTCACCGGCCTTTTCATGGGGATGTCTTCCATTTTTAATGATGCCTGCCCGATCATCCGTAGCATGTTATAGGCAAGCTGGATGAGTTCCAGTATGAGCTCGTTCGTCCTGAATTTCCCGGATGGGAACTGCTCAGCACCGAGGTCTGTTTTGATCTCGCTGTGGTACTGCTCCATCTCCCCGTGTTTGTGGTAAAGCTTAATGATGTCTTCATCCCGGAAGTCAACGTTGACGAAGTACATGTCGCATTCTACCTTGGGAAAGACGTAATACTGCCCATCGTGGTCGCAGGCGCACTCTGTTATGTCGTAAATTGTCCGTATGCCCACGGTTTTCTGCTTCTGCCCTGACTTGGATGTGCTGTCCGGAATATAATAGGAAATATCCCCGAACGTCTGTCCGATGTATTCTTTTTTCCCTTTGCGCGGCTCCTGGATGTTCGTGCATACATCCCGGATTTTGTCCAGCCATTCCTGCGGCTTCTCTTTTCGGAGGTTGCGCTTGATAATGAAATGTACGTTGTCGCCCTGCAGGCATTCTTCCATAAACAGCCCGATATTGTCGGCGGAATCATTGCCGGAATCCAGGCGGAACAGGAGAGGTCGGCCTGTGACCAGCCGGGCAAGCCGGAGTACCTCGGTGAGGAAAGCTGGCGTGTCTTTCTGGCAGTGCTGCTTCCCTTCCCGCAGCTCGCAGGCAAGCAGGTATCCTTCCGTCCCGATATATGCAAAGATCGGGGCATACCCGTCCTTGCATTTGTAGGTTCTGGAAACGCCCTCCTTGCTGCATTTTTCATCAATGAAAGGACTGACATCAATATCAACAGGGACATACCCGTTTGCAAGGGCGGAAGGCTCAATGCCATATTCCTTGAAAAGGCTCACGTTTGCCATCCGCAGGGTGTCCCGCAGGCTGTCGCCTATTTCATCCATCCGCTGGCGCATGGTTGCTTCTGACGGAAGGTGCTTCATATGGAACGTATTGCAGAAGTACTCCGGGTCATCATCTGTCTTGTGTATGGCCCCAAAATCCGCGTTGCCGCAGAGGATTCCTATCAGCATAGATTTCAGGATGTCACTGTTCGAGTATTCTTTGGACGGCGGCGTGTGCCTGTCCACTTTGCGGTCGAAATCAATGGCGGAAAGCATCTGTCCGGGAATAAGCAGACCGCCATACGGTGTTACCCGGCTGCTGCTGAACGAGAAACTGAGTTTGGTAATTGCGTAATTTATATGTTCTTTCATGCTCATATGGTTGTCCTCCGTAGAATTACTTTACATGGTCAGCATACCACATATAAGCACAGAAGTCTCCATATATTCATCTAATCGGTGAATATATTTCAAAGCTTTTTTGTTCACCTTTTGGTGAAAAACGTTTTTCAGGAAATGGCATTGAAAATACAGTATTTATGCGGATTTGATAGCTATGTTAGATATTAGGTTCACGGATTCAGGTACTCGATATAATGCTGTAAAAGGGCCGACAAACGACCCTTTTACTGATTGTGCTTCCAGTTTGCACCATTTTTCAGTCCTTACTACCAAAAACAGGTAACATGAAAATCGGGAAATTTCAAGTTACTTTTCACGGGTAGGGGCCGCGAGGTGTTTTTGTGCGCTGTTTGCACAAA
>OFGC01000233.1_pt1 | contig 64350 bp, 54 predicted proteins | sample 1521691 | NCBI WGS metagenome assembly OFGC01 (sample SAMEA3504121, study PRJEB24116) | mouse gut metagenome | biome: mouse gut; feature: mouse-associated habitat; material: faeces | place: Denmark | collected 2011
TCAAAATTAAAACAAGCAAGTAAATTAAATTTATTGCCTGTAAAGACAAGACGCCGTAGAATCTTCTTGACCCGGACGCTATTGAGCTATCTTAGAATTGACTCGAGACTTCCGCGCGGCTCTGCTCTTGCGAGCGGCCTGCGAATGCTCTTGTACTACTCTTAGTCTATTGTAATCGTTTCAATGTTCTCTTTCAGTGCTTGCCGGGGCTCATCCCCGAAAGCGAGTGCAAAATTACAGCCTTTTTCCGGCTCCTCCAAATTTTTCGAGGATTTTAACGTTATTTTAACACTTCGCCCCGAACAATCCCGCCTCAGCGGCTGTTTTAATCGCTTGGAGCATGCAAAGATAGACCTTTTTTTCCACTTCCACAACTTTTCCACCGGTTTTTGGCGATATTTTAATAAAAAACTTGAGGCGACTATTTGATGACTTCAAAATATTGACAAAAAAATTTTTGCCCTGCGTGGATTTATTGCTACTTTTGCGGCAAATAAATATATGATCATGAAAAAACTTCTGCTTCTTTTATTATGTGCAGTGGCCGCAAGCGGTGTGTTTGCCGCCGACAAGGCCAAACCTGTAGTATCGATTCTCGGTGATTCCTACTCCACTTTCGACGGATATATCCCCGAAGGGAATGCCTCATGGTATTTCACCAACACTCAGAACGGCCGCACCGACGTCACCGACGTCCGCCAGACATGGTGGTGGCAGCTCATCAGCGAGGGCGGCTACATCCTCGGCAGCAACGAGAGCTACAGCGGCGCCACCATATCTTACACCGGCTATCGCGGCGAAGACTACAGCGACCGCTCCTTTATCACCCGTCTGCCCCGCATAGCTCCCTCCGACATCATCCTTATCTTCGGTGCCACCAACGACAGCTGGGTCGGCGGCCCGCTCGGCGAATTTACCTACCGCAATCTCACGCGCGGACATTATTATGAATTCCGCCCCGCGATGGGCAAACTGCTCAGCGAGGCACAGAACCGCTTCCCCGGCACACGACTTGTATTCATCATCAATTCGGAGTTGCGCGCCGAAATTGTAGAGTCAATAAAGGAGATATGCAAGCATTATAATGTAGAATATCTCGAGCTCCATGATATCGACAAGAAAAACAGCCACCCTACCATCAAAGGCATGACCGCCATCAAAGAGCAGGTGCTGGATTTCTTGAAATAAAAACTTTTTTGTAATTTTGCGGCTCAAGAGATAATTCACATATTTAGAAACTTGTTTAATTTATTTATCTTGTTTTTGAGCGTCTTGTCAATGTATTCTTGATATTAATTCAGTCATTTAGGAGCCACTAAACTCCATCATAAATATCAAAAATCCAAATGACAATCCATCTCAAACCCTGCGACAATAAATTTAAACAGTTTCTTAGGGGTGCCCATCCGGCTACATGCCAAGGCTGAGATTATACCCTTTGAACCTGATCCGGGTAATACCGGCGTAGAGAAAAATTGCAATGAAGAAAGTACTTCTTGCAGCCGCCGCGACGGCTATAGTCGCCGGCGAGGCTGCCACTGCGCACGCGCAGGCCGACACCGCTGTGGTGTTGCAACAGATTGAAGTTGTGGCAAACCGTGCCACCGACAAAACTCCCGTAGCTTTTACAAATATCAAGAAGGCGCAGCTCGAAAGCTATAACGACGGCCGCGACATGCCCTACCTGCTGCAGATGACGCCATCGGTAATCACCACCTCCGACGCAGGCGCAGGCATGGGATATACGTCAATGCGTGTGCGCGGCACCGACGCCTCGCGTATCAACGTGACGGCGAACGGCGTGCCCATCAACGACTCCGAGAGCCACCGCGTATATTGGGTGAATATGCCCGACCTTGCCTCGTCGCTGCGCGATGTGCAGATCCAGCGCGGCGCCGGCACAAGCGTAAACGGCGCCGGTGCTTTCGGCGCGAGTGTAAATATGCTCACCGACGCCCCAGCCCAAGACCCTTACGCTGAGATTTCGGGCTCTTACGGCATGTATAACACCAACCGCGAGACTATCCGCGTGGGCTCAGGACTCCTCGGCGAGCACTGGAGCTTCGACGCGCGCGTGAGTCATGCCGGCTCCGACGGATATATCGAGCGCGCTTCCTCTAAGCTATGGAGCTACTTCACCCAAGGCGCCTATCAGAACAAGGGTACACTCCTGCGCCTGATAATCTTCGGTGGCAAGGAGCAGACCTACATGGCATGGGACTATGCCTCAAAGGAAGACATGGAGAAGTATGGCCGACGCTACAACCCCTGTGGCGAATACACCGACAGCGAGGGCAACCGCGCCTACTACAAAGACCAACACGATAATTTCGCCCAGCACCACTTCCAGCTACATCTGTCGCAGGTGATCAACGACCGCTGGCGCATGAACGCCGCCCTCCACTATACCAACGACTTCGGCTACTACAACCAATATAAGACAAAACGCACTCTCGAAGAATATGGCCTTGACAACTTCGTGAACGCCGACGGAGAAACCGTGACAAAATCAGACCTCATACGTCTGAAATATAACGACAACGACTTCGGCGGTGGCACGGTAAACTTCAACTACGGTCACGACCGCTGGAATATCACCTTTGGCGGAGCGGCAAACTATTTCGTAGGGCGCCACTATGGCGAGGTGTCGTGGGTGCGCAACTATGTCGGCCCCATCAACCCGCAGCAGGAATACTACCGCAACCAAGGCAAGAAATTCGACTCCAACATCTATGCCCGCGCCAACTACGACATCAGCCGCGACTTCTCGGCCTTTGCCGACCTCCAATACCGCCACATACATTATACTATAGACGGAGCCAGCGACAATTTCGACTGGAACACCGGCGCGATGATGGATCTCGACGTTGACCGCCGCTGGGATTTCTTCAACCCCAAGGTGGGCATAAACTATACCCGTGGCAAGCACCGTGCCTTCGCCTCATGGAGCGTTGCCCACAAAGAGCCTGTGCGCGACAACTTCACCGACGGCGACCCCAACCACCGTCCGGAGTCAGAGCGCCTCTTCGACTATGAATTAGGCTATACTTTCAACACCGACATCTTCAGCGCCGGAGCCAACCTGTATTATATGGATTATAAGGACCAGCTCGTTGTCACCGGCCAGCTCTCCGACACCGGCAACGCGCTGAGCGTAAACACACCCTCGTCGTACCGCATGGGCATTGAGCTGCAGGCGGCTCTGCGCCCCTGCCGTTGGTTCGACTGGGACATCAACGCCACACTCTCGCGCAACCGTATCAAGAATTTCACCGAATATATATATGAGGATGAGTGGACAAACCCCATCGCCTTCGACCGCGGCGACACTCCCATAGCATTCTCACCCGACTTCATCCTCAACAACGCTTTCAACTTCCATGTGGCCGGCTTCGAGGCTCAGCTCGCAAGCCACTATGTGAGCAAGCAGTATATGAACAACGCCCGCACCGAAGAAACCGTACTCGACGCCTACTTTGTAAGCGACCTGCACCTCGGCTACACATTCAAGAACCTGCGCAGCTGCAAACGCCTCCATATCGGATTCTCTATCTACAACATATTCAACGAAAAATATTTCAACAACGGCTATTGCGGCGCCGGCTACACCATGGTAGACGGCAAACCCGAAATCTACCGCTATGCCGGATATTCGGCACAGGCGCCCACTCACGTGATGGCCAACATATCGCTCAATTTCTGACGCATGACATCCCATATCCTTGAAATACTCGGCTTCATCGTAGGCCTGCTTTACCTCTGGTGGGAGTATCATGCCGACGCCCGTGTGTGGCTCGCCTCGGTGATAATGCCGGCGATATCTATGTGGATATACTTCTCAAAAGGTATCTACGCCGACTTTGCCATAAATATCTACTATCTCATCATAGCCATCTACGGCTATGTGATATGGCGCACCGGCGGTATCCGGAAAGAGAAAAAGCCACAGCCGATAACTCACACTCCCATTGCCGTATGGGCCGGCATTGCCGCTGTCACGGCTTTGCTCTGGTGGGCGCTCACGTGGATACTGAGCAATTTCACCGACTCGACAGTGCCTGTTACCGACGCGTTCTCGACATCCCTTTCTATTGTCGGCACATGGATGCTCGCCCGCAAATATGCCGAGCAATGGCTGATATGGATTATTGTCGATATCGTATGCATGGGGCTATATGCCTATAAAGGACTCATTTTCTATCCTATATTATATGGCATATACACCGTAGTGGCTGTCTTCGGCTACCGCAAATGGCTGGGGCTGATGAAAAGCACTACTGCCGGTTGAGCATTTTTCCCAAGGCGGAGAAGAGAGTCAAGACTGTCTCGCGGCTGTCTACAGGTATCTCAAGCGAGGTACGCCCGTTCTGCGGGTCGGTCTTGACAAGGCTGTCAACCAAGGCTGCCGTAGTTTCGGGAGAAGCCAAGGCCTGCGCCAGATGGCCGAAGAATGTTTTTCCTGATTCGAGTACCGCCTCTGCGGGTGTGGAAGCCGCCGGCGTTGTGTCGGGCTGAGGCTCTTCCTCAAACATTTCAGTAAGGGCGCCCGCCACACGGGTGAGTTTTGAATCATCGAGAGTAATGCTGTCGTCGCCGCCGTCGAGAGCTCCGGCAAAAAGATTTTTCTTGAAATTTATCGTCGACAACATCCGCTCCTCTATCGTACCCGCCGCAATGAGGTTGATCACCTGCACCGGACGGCGCTGACCTATGCGGTAGATTCGCGCAATGCGCTGCTCAAGCACAGCAGGATTCCACGGCAGGTCGATGTTGATTATCACCGACGCACACTGCAGGTTCAAGCCCGTGCTGCCTGCGTCGGTCGACAGGAACACATGTATCTCAGGGTCCGAGGCAAAGCGCTCGGTGATTGCCCCGCGCTTTGCCGACGGCACCCCCCCATGCAGATACTCATAGCCGATACCCTCCCGCTCGAGTTCTTCGGCAACAATACGCGTCATCCGCTCCCATTGGCTGAAGATCACAATCTTTTCGTTGCCGTTGTCGATGGCGTCGCGCACGAGCTGCACCACCTCCGCCACCTTGGTATCATAGCGTGAGCGCTGGTCGAGGATATAAGTGCTGTCGCAAACCATGCGCATTTGCCCGAGGGTGAGAAGGAGGCGCTTGCGGTCTTTCTCGGAGAGGAAACGATGGCGCTGCCACTTCATGGCAAGCTGCGCCACCGTAGAGCGGCAATCATCATGGATAGCCTGCTGCTCCTTTGTCATCGGCACGAGCAACATCTGGTCGCTGCGCGCGGGCAACTGCAGGGCTACATCGGCCTTTCGACGGCGTATCATGCAGTTTTTCAAGCGCTCCCCTACCTCATTGAGATTGCGGTAGCCGGTGATTTTGCCGGCCGGAGATGTGACTGCCGTTTTGTCGACAAACTCATGATATGGCCCGAGGGCATACTGGTCAACGAACTGCACCACCGAGTAGAGCTCATCGAGTTTATTCTCAAGAGGCGTGCCCGATAGCACCACGGCATAGTCGCTGTCAATGCGGCGCGCGGCCTGGGCGATCTGGGTGTTCCAATTTTTGAGGCGCTGCACCTCGTCCATAATCAACATATCGGTGTGCAGCGAGCCGAGTGCCTTGATATCGTTGGCAAGAGTGTGATACGAGACTATCTTATAGAACGTAGGGGCGGCGTAAAGCTCGCGGCGACGCGTATATACACCCTCCACCACCGTCACATCACTGTCGGTGAAGCGCTCTATCTCGCGCTTCCACTGATATTTAAGCGATGTCGGGCACACTATCAAGGCCGACGACACCATGCTCCGCGCCTTCAGCAACTCGGCTGTGCCGATGGCCTGCACGGTCTTGCCAAGCCCCATCTCATCTGCGATAAGCGAACGCCCGGCGCCGAAAGCAAACCGAATTCCCTCTATCTGATAGGGATAGAGCTTCGTCTTGAGCACGGCGCCGATTTCCTTGTCGGTCATATCGGCCACAAGCCTACGGCGGCGACGGCTGTCGCGCTCGTCGAGTATGAGGTTGAGGGCGTCGCTGCTGATATAAAACCGTGGGTCGAGGCGCTTTACTTGCTCTATGAAAGCCGGCAGCTCGGTTATCATGCCGGGCACGGCAAAGTAATCATCATCGAAATAGCGCATTGCCGCCATAAGTATATCGCCCTGATTGGCCGTGCCGGGGCGAAGACGCAGACGGCGCTGCCCCATATAGCATACGTCGATAGCAGTGTTTCGCGGCAGACGCGCGTCGGGTTGGCGATCTTTGCTTTTAAGCCATAGCCCTACAGCCTCGATATGCTTGCAAGTGCCGAGGCCATTGGTGCGGAAGTCCATGCAGTCGCAGCTGTTCCAGCTGCTCGCAAGGCCATGATATGCCACACGATAGTTGCGGCGCGTCTTGGGATTTGTGACAGAGAAGAGGCCCGGCACATTCTTGTCCGGAAGATCGGCCACAGCGAAAGCACCCTTGCGCGCCGCCTGCGTCCGCAGTTGAACCTGCCATTGAGCCAACGACATACCCTCGGGGCACACCGCCGCCGACAAAACCGCCTCTTTCTTTGCCATAATCTCTGAGTATTATAAATTGAATTGCAAAAATAAATATAAAACTTAAGTAACCCAAATAAAAACAGCAAAGGCCGCCGGGGTGCCGGTGGCCTTTGTGTGATAGGGGTATTTATTATTGGATGTCGAGAAGCTCTACGTCGAAGATAAGGGTCTCGTCGGGCTGAATGCTGCCGTCGGGTGTGCCGTTGGCACCGTAGGCAAGGTTGCCGGGCATTACAAGAGTAGCCTTGCCACCTTTGCCGAGAAGCATGAGGCCTTCGCGGAAGCCGGGTACTACGCCCTGAAGGTTGAATGTGGCGGGGCCGCGGCCATCGGTGCTGTCGAATACCTCACCGTTGATGTGCTTGCCGGTATAGTTTACAACTACAGTGGCGTCGGCTGCGGGAGTAGGATTCTCGCCCTGCACCTCGATGAGATAGGTGAGGCCGTTGTCGGTAGTCTTGGCGTCGGCATTCTCGGCCTTGAACTGAGCTACATATTCCTCGCCGGCCTTTACATTGTCGTTAGCCTCTGCAGCTTCTGATTCACTTGCCTTTGCAGCCTGAGCCTCATTGAGGGCACGCTGATAGAGCATACGGAAGTTGTCGCTGCTTGCCGACATGCGGCCGAAATCTACAGAATCGTTGAGGAATGCGGCCTTGAAAGCGTTCATCACTGCCACGCGGTCAACCTCGATACCCTGCTCTTTCATCTGCGAGAGTTCGCCGGCCATCTGCAGGGCAACCTGCATACCCATCTGGGTGTTTTTGCTGTCGTCGGCGCCGAAAACAATCTGCATGCCGCGCACGAAAGCCTCTTTGTCGGCCTTGCTGTGATCGTCGAAGCGAGAGAAGTCGGCATTGATCATCGAGCCTACATAGTTGCCGTAAGCTGCCGACAGCGAGTCATTGGCTGTCTTGCATGAGTTGTCGGCACATTTGTCGCATGAGCTGAATGCGGCCACCATACCGAGGGCTGCAACGCCCATCATAATTTTTTTCATATCTTTTTAATTAAAAATTTTAGTTTACATTTTAAGATTTGCAAGCAAATCTTAAGTTGGTGGTGTGTGGGTTGTGGGCAGCAAGTTAGTTTTTGAAGATTGCAGGAGTAATTGGCTGCCTACCAATCTTTTTAGTCTGTGGAGCGTGGGTTGTGGGTGGTACATTAGCAAAAACTAATTCGCTGCCCACCAACTACAAACCACCAACTATAACCCACTGCCTACCAACCACCAACCATATCACAAAGTGACTGTAAATTGGATGGCGCAGTCGGGGGGGATGACTCCTTGCACACCGTGCTCGCCGTAGGCTTGCGCTGCCGGGATAGTGATGATATACTCGCCGCCGGGGCGCATATAGGTAAGACCCTCTGTCATGCCGGGCACAAACTGCGTCACCGGGCTCACGATAGGCTCATCTTCCTCGCTCATCGAATCGAAGACCGTGCCGTCGGGCAGACGCCCGATATAGCGCATGGTCACCTTGTCGGCGCGGGTAAGCAGCGGGCCACTGCCCTCTCTGACGGTCTGCACCACCACACCCGAAGGCAATACAACAGCTCCGGGCGCCTTGGCTGCCTCGGCAAGCATACGCTCGCTCTCTGCAGCAACAACACCCTTGGCCGCGGCGTCGATCACGGCGAAAGCCCTGTCTTGCTCGGCAGCGTCGTAGGGGCGCGTAAGTTGCTCGGCAACAAGGCTCAATACCTTGGCAGAGTCAACATCGAGCCCCGTAGCGCGGAGATCGCCGATACCGTTGGCAAAGGCCATCTTGAATTGCGAGGCGAAAAAGGTGGCCACGGCGCGGTCAAGCGAATCTGTAGCCGCCGGCTCTGCTTTCAGACCGACAGCCACAGACGCAAGTATCGCGAGGAGACAGATTCGGCGCATTAGTCCTTGGGATTTACAGCAATAAGCTCTACGTCGAAAATCAGAGTCTGGTTCGGGCCGATAACGCCGCCCGCACCCTGAGGACCGTAAGCCAGCTGCGAGGGGATGAACAGACGCCATTTTGCGCCCGGTTTCATAAGCTGAAGAGCCTCTACCCAGCCGGGGATAACCTGTGTGACGCCGAAAGTGGCAGGCTCACCGCGGTCTACCGACGAATCGAATACGGTGCCGTCGATAAGTTTGCCTGTGTAGTGCACTTTCACAGTGTCGCTTGCCTTGGGGCTCTCGCCTTCGCCGGCCTCAAGCACTTCGTACTGCAATCCCGAGGGAAGAGTCTTCACTTCCTCGCGCTTGCCGTTGACATCAAGGAACTCCTTGCCGGCCTTGGCATTTACATCGGCCATGGCTGCTGCTTCGGCTTCCTGTTTCTTCTGAAGTTCGGTGAAGAACTCCTGAATTGTGGCTTTGGCTTCGTTGTAGCTCATCTTGGGTTCGCTGCCATAGAATACGGCTGCTACACCGTCGGCGAAATCCTCTACATTGATTGTCTCAATTCCGGAGCTGCGGAAGTTATTGCCCATGCTCAGACCGAGAGCATAGCTCAAGCGGTTAAATTCTTTTGTTTCCATTTCGTTTTATGTCAGTTTTTGGAGTTTCGCAAGCTATTGTCAGGAGAGGACGTTGGACGCGAGCTGCACTCGCGCCGGTAAACGAAACCGGTCTCAACCAACTTGCGAAACTTGAATTATTAATCAAAGGAATAACAATCAATTATCCCCTTCGGTTCAATCAAGCTTGAGCACGGCGAGGAATGCCTTCTGGGGCACTTCAACCGAGCCGATCTGCTTCATACGCTTCTTGCCCTTCTTCTGCTTCTCGAGCAGTTTGCGCTTACGCGATATATCGCCGCCGTAGCACTTGGCGGTCACATCCTTGCGCACGGCCTTGATAGTCTCTCGGGCTATGATTTTGGCGCCGATAGCGGCCTGTACGGCGATGTCGAACTGCTGACGCGGTATCAGCTCCTTGAGTTTCTCGCACATGCGGCGGCCGAAAGTCACGGCATTGTCAACATGCGTAAGCGTCGAGAGAGCGTCGACACTCTCGCCGTTGAGCAGAATATCGAGCTTCACGAGCTTGCTCTCGCGGAAGTCGTGGATATGATAGTCAAACGAGGCATAACCTTTCGATATACTCTTCAGCTTATCGTAGAAGTCTATCACGATTTCACCCAAGGGCATGTCGAAGATAAGCTCCATGCGGTTACCCGATATGTATTCCTGCTTCACGAGCTCGCCGCGCTTGCCGAGGCAAAGCGTCATGATAGGGCCGATGAAATCGCTGCGGGTAATCACCGACGCGCGTATATACGGCTCCTCGATATGGTCGATGAGCGTGGGGTCGGGCAAGCCCGAGGGATTGTGCACCTCAAGCATTTCGCCGCGTTTGTCGTAGACTCGGTAGCTTACGTTGGGCACCGTGGTGATCACATCCATGTCGAACTCGCGGCCGAGGCGCTCCTGTATGATTTCCATGTGGAGCAGGCCGAGGAAGCCGCAGCGGAAACCGAAGCCGAGAGCCTGCGACGACTCGGGCGTGAATGTCAGCGAGGCGTCGTTGAGCTGTAGTTTCTCGAGCGACGCACGCAGATTCTCGAAATCCTCTGTCTCGATAGGATATACACCGGCAAACACCATCGGCTTCACTTCCTCGAAGCCGTCGATAGCCTCAGAGCAGGGGCGGTTGACATGGGTGATAGTATCGCCCACGCGCACCTCGCGGCTCGTCTTGATACCCGAGATGATATATCCCACATTGCCGGCTGAGAGCTCTTTGCGCGGCTGCATGTCGAGCTTGAGGATACCGATTTCATCGGCATGATACTCCTTGCCCGTCGACACGAATTTCACAAAATCGTTGGTACGGATTGTGCCGTTGACAATCTTGTAGTAGGCGATGATACCGCGGAAGGGGTTGAACACCGAGTCGAAAATCAAAGCCTGCAGCGGCGCCGACGGGTCTCCCTCGGGGGCGGGCACACGCTCTACTATGGCGCGCAAGATCTCCTCTACACCCATGCCGGTCTTGCCGCTGGCGCGGATAATCTCCTCGCGCTTGCAGCCCAAGAGGTCGATGATTTCATCTTCCACCTCCTCGGGGTTGGCCGAAGCAAGGTCGCACTTGTTGAGCACCGGTATGATTTCCAGATTATTGTCGATGGCCATGTAGAGGTTCGAGATAGTCTGGGCCTGCACGCCCTGCGAGGCGTCTACGATAAGGAGAGCTCCCTCGCAGGCGGCTATCGAACGCGACACCTCGTAGGAGAAGTCTACGTGTCCCGGAGTGTCGATAAGATTGAGAGTATACTGCTCGCCATCGAGAGTATAGTCCATCTGAATGGCATGACTCTTGATGGTGATTCCTCGTTCGCGCTCAAGATCCATATCATCGAGCACCTGAGCCTCCATATCCTTGGCGGCCACGGTATTGGTATATTCAAGCAGACGGTCGGCCAAGGTAGACTTGCCATGGTCGATGTGCGCTATTATGCAAAAATTGCGTATTCTTTTCATTCGCGTATATTTACCGCAAAATTACGCAAAAACTCTCAATCTGCAAAATCGATTTATCCGGCGGAGAGGCCGCCGTCGATAAGGTAGAGGCCGCCGGAGCAGAATGAGGATTTGTCGGAGGCAAGGAAATATACCATCTCAGCCACTTCTTCAGGCGTGCCCGCATAGCCGCGCGTATAGTCGGCGTTCTCCGCCTGCCACAGACTGTCGATACTCTCGCCGGTGCGCTCCGACACCTCATTGAAGAGACGGTCGACGAGAGCGGTATGAATCGTACCGGGGCATACGGCATTGACCCTCACCCCTTTAGGCAGCAGGTCGAGCGAGAGGCTGCGCGCTATCTGCCCAAGCGCACCTTTGGTAAGACCGTAGGTAAAGCTGGCCCGCTTGCCCACCATCGACTGGTCGGAGGCATTGATTACCACAGCCCCGCCACCCGACGCTATGATAGCCGGCACAGCGGCCTTGAGGGTATGGAAAGTGCCGTAGAGATTGGTTTTCACCACGAGGTCAAACTCTTCCTCGGGGGTGTCGAGCATGGTGTTGCGGCGGTGTATGCCCGCGTTGCAGAATACCGCAGTAAGACCGCCGAAAGCCTCTTTCGCCACATCAACGGCAGCCTGCACCTCGGCGGCATTGCGCGTGTCGGCATGAGCATAGAGAGCATCGGTCTCTGCTGCGAGCTCCTCGCCGGCAGCGTCGTCGATATCCGCAAAGGCCACATTCCAGCCCTCCGCAACAAACTTCCGCACCGTCGCAGCCCCTATACCCGAGCTACCCCCGGTGATAAATATCGCTTTCTTTTCCATTCCTAATTTCTGATTTAAGTTTCGCAAGCGAAACATGGTTTGTGGTGTGTGGGTTGTGGGCAGCGAGTTACTTACAGCTTACCTACAGAAGGTAATTCACTGCCCACCGCCTACCAACCACCAACCTAAAATAAATTACCCGAATAACCCGAGGTCTTCGCCGCGGGAGGCGCCGAGGTGTTCGTAGGCCAACTGTGTGACCTCGCGGCCGCGGGGAGTGCGCTTTATAAATCCTTCCTTTATAAGATAAGGCTCATACACCTCTTCTATAGTGCCGGGGTCTTCGCCGAGTGCTGTCGCTATGGTGGTGAGACCGACGGGACCGCCGCGGAATTTGCGGATTATCGTGTGGAGTATCTTGTTGTCGATTTCATCAAGGCCGTAGCGGTCGATATTTAGTGCTTCGAGGGCATAGCGGGCTATGCCGAGGTCGATGGAGCCGTTGCCCTTGACCTGAGCGAAGTCTCTCACGCGGCGCAGCAGCGCATTGGCGATACGGGGCGTGCCGCGGCTGCGCATGGCTATCTCGTCGGCGGCCTCTTCGGTGCAACCCACGTTGAGCAGCGCCGCCGAGCGGAGTATGATACGCCTCAGCACCTCATGGTCGTAATATTCGAGATGGCATTTTATGCCGAATCGGGCACGCAGGGGCGATGTCAGCAAACCCGAGCGCGTGGTGGCCCCGACAAGTGTAAAAGGGTTGAGAGAGAGCTGAACGCTGCGTGCACCGGGGCCTTTGTCAATCATGATGTCGATACGGTAGTCTTCCATCGCCGAGTAGAGATATTCCTCCACCACAGGGCTCAGGCGGTGTATCTCGTCAATGAAGAGCACATCGTTTTCTTCGAGCGAGGTTAGTATGCCGGCGAGGTCGCCCGGCTTGTCGAGCACGGGGCCGGATGTTATTTTTATGCCCACGCCGAGCTCGTTGGCCACGATACCCGCAAGCGTGGTCTTGCCCAGACCCGGAGGGCCGAAAAGCAAGATATGGTCAAGCGCTTCGCGGCGGAGTGTGGCAGCTTTCACGAATACGCGAAGGTTGTCGATAATCTTCTCCTGCCCGTTGAACGATTCGAACCGTCCCGGGCGGAGCGCCTTCTCGAAGTCGGATTCGCTACCCGCGGCAGCCTGACGTCGTATATCAAATTCTTCTTCTTCCAATGCTTTTAACAATATTTTGTTTGTTGTTTGTGGTTAGTGGGTGGTATATCACCCCATCATCCACCATTAATCGCTAAGCGCCTGATAATTTATGCCCATGGCTTCGAGGCGCTTGAGATGGGCAGGCACGAGCCGCCGGAATTCCTCGGCGCTTATACGCTCAGAGGGTGAGGAGTGCCACGCCGACTCGGCCATGGCTATCATGCGCGGAAATATCTGGTATTGAATACGCGATACGGAAGGAATGTATTCGGCCCACACGTTGGCCTGCAGGCCGTTGACAAGCCGCTGCTGACGAGGAGTAAGCCCGTCGAGAAGGTCGAGCGCGAGTATCTTGTCGAACTCTGTCTCAGGCTGCGGATAGTCGAAATACATGCACGAAGTCGGGGTGCAGGTCACATGTTTGCCTGCGTCGGTGGCCTGCTTCACCACATCGCGGTTGTCGGCGCGCCACCACATGATGGCTGTCTCGGAGCCAAGCCCGTCGTGGGCTATCTCATCCCAGCCGATAAGAGTGCGGCCATTGTTGCGGAAAAAGAGCTCCATGCGGCGCATAAACCATGCCTGCAGCTCCTCTGGCGATTCGAGCCCTTCCTCAGCCACGCGGCGCGCACAGTCGGCGCAGTCATGCCAGCGGCTTTTCTCCACTTCATCTCCGCCGACATGAACATATTTCGACGGAAAAATCTCAAACAGTTCTGCAAATATGTTTTGGCAAAATTCTACTGTGGCGTCTTTGCCGGGGCATACCGAACTGTTGGGTACGCCGCCACATGCCAGCTCATTATGCACGGAGGTCAACATAAGGCTATGCCCGGGCACATCGAATTCGGGCACAACCTCAATACCGCGCCGGGCGGCGAAGTCTACGATATGGCGCAAATCAGCCTTGGTGTAGAAACCGCCATATACGGTGTCGCCCTGCTCATTGGTGGTCATGCGGTCTCGCGGCAGGCGCATGGCCGGATTTTCGGCCGACGCTTTCTCGCAGGCAAGGTCGTGTTCGTTGAATTTTCGCCATGCTCCTTTGGCGGTGAGCTCAGGGTAGCGGTCCGACTCCACGCGCCAGCCTTGGTCGTCGATAAGGTGCCAGTGGAATACCGACATTTTATACAGCGCCATAAGATCGATATACTGCTCAATCTCGGCTATTGTCCAGAAATGGCGTGCCGAGTCGAGGTGCATGCCTCGCCACCAGAAGTCGGGGGCGTCGGATATGCTAAGGCACGGCAAGGTCAGGCGCTTGGCCTCTATGGGCATTAGTTGACGCAAGGTAGATATGCCGTTGATAATCCCGGAGTATGTCGCAGCGGTGAGATTTACCTTGTTTTTTGAAATCTCGAGGCGGTATGCACCCTTTACCGACAATAGCGAGTCGGGCTCCGCGAGCCTCAGCTCAATATCTGCCTTATCGGCCGGAGTATCAGCGATTTCTCCGTAAGCGGAAAGACTCTCGGCGAGGTATTCCGCCGCCGGTTGGAGGCTCGCGTCGGATATTGCGACACCGATTTTCTTGCCGGCCTTGAAGTTGCCCTCGGCAAGCTCTATTGCCTTAGGGCTCGGTATAAGGGCAGGCTGCGCGAGGCCAAGCGTAGGCAGCGCAGCTAAAAGAGTGATAATAAATATTTTCAGGTAAGTTGTCATAGATAATTTTTCACTTTATTGAGTATCAATTCGGGCTTTATTGCTGCCAGACAGAGGTAATCGCCGCGCAGGCATGGCTTATTGCCGAACACCGAGCACGGGCGGCAGTCCATCGGCAGTTGCACGGTGAGCTCCTCTTTCTGCCGCCATCCTCTGAATCCGCAATATGGATGTGTCGCGCCCCATACACTCACAGTCGGAGTGCCGGCGAGGGCGGCGAGGTGCATGTTGGCCGAGTCCATGGTCACGGCCACATCTATATGGTTGAGCAGCGCAAGCTCGGCCTTGAAGCCATAGCGCTTGCCGGCGAGCGACTGAGCGCACGGATAGCGCTCCTGCCACTGCTCAAGTACAGCCTTTTCATGATCTCCGCCGCCGAAGAGAAAAATCCTCAGCCTCCCGCCATATTCTTCCTGCAGGCGAGCCACCACCTTCTCCATCAGCTCAGGCGGATATATCTTGCCTTGATGGGCAGCAAACGGAGCTATGCCCACCCATTTCTCTCCGGGCTTCTTGGGCTCTGTGATGGTGGCGAAATCGGCAGTATCGGCTTTTCCTTGACCGCAATACAGGCCCTCGAAACTGTCGTCAGACTCCAAACCGGCTGCCGCGAAAGCCTCGCGATAGCGTTCGAGCTGCGATTTGAGCGGAAGAAGCACCTTGTTGTGGCGGCGCGTAAGAGCGCGGCGCTTAGAGCGAGGCTTCACTATCCGCACCGTAGATATGCCTTTAAGCAGCAGATATGCCGATATCACCTTGGTGCGCAGCACATTATGCAGGTCCACAAATATATCGGGACTATATGTGGCCACAAGGTGGCGCGCGAGCCTTATCAATCCGCCCGTACCTTCATATTCACCCTTGAGGTCAACGCCCTCAAGCACAAGGTTTTCCGGCGGGTCAACGAATATCGATGTCATCGACGTACGCGTGATGAATACAAAGCGTACCTCGGGATATCGGCGGCACGCGCTGTAGACCGACGGCACTGTCATGGCCACATCGCCGAGAGCGGAGAAGCGGGCAAGCAGCACCGTGCGGTAGCGCGGAGTGTCGGCAGCGGTCTTAAATGCCATTATTTTTTATAGAGCACCGGATTGGTGTCGGTGTCGTTATACATCTTCATCTGACGGTAGACCTTCATATACTTGCGTCCGGCGGCGATATCGTCAAGCAAGGTATCGATGGCGGCGGTGAGGTCGGCGCGCTGTTCAAGCAGCACGGCCAGTTTGGCGGCGCAACGTTGGCGGTGGGCCTCGGCGGCGTCGGGACGCTCGGTCTCGGCCTGCATGTGATATATCTTCAGGGCGAGAATCGACAGGCGGTCGAGAGCCCATGCGGGGCTTTCGGTGTTGATTGTGGCGTCGTCTGCAATCTTCACGTCTTTGTAGAGGTCACGGAAATATGAGTCGAGTTCCTCTACCATATCGGTACGGTCTTGATTCGACTTGTCGATACGGCGCTTGAGGGCGAGCGCGGCAACAGGGTCGATGTCCGGGTCGCGGATTATATCCTCGAGGTGCCACTGCACGGCGTCAATGCGGTTTTTAGCATAAAGCACACCCTCGATACTCTCGGCGGCGTAGGGCTGACGGGTTGCGGCGTCTACATCATCGTCAATGTGATAATCGGCGACACTGCGCTCAAAGATTGAATAGGCTTTTTCGGCAAATTTCATAGTAGTGGGAGTTTACGGCTTATTTTACGGTTTATATTTGAGAGAAATTTTATAAGTCGGGGAAATCTCAGATGGCTCTCGATCTTCAGCTTGCCCATCAGCGACAGGGAGCGGTAGCCTTTACAGCGGCGGAAGTCGGCGATATACTCCCCTACATCCCAGCGAACCTCTTGGATCCGGTCGAATTGCAGACGGTCGAAGCGGTAGATGGCACCATAGACTGTGTGGATAAGAAATTGATTCGCAAAGAGCCAATCGATACTGTCGGGGAAGCGCCTGTAAATGCGGAGGCGCCGGAGATGTTCAATCATTGTGACGGCCGAACCGATACGGTCGAAGAAGCGGGGGTCGTTGTACGAGCGCGACACCGACTCATTGTCGCAGCGGTAGCTGTAGAGCACTTCATTGATTTTCACCGGATTGGCGGCAACAAGCTGCATGGCGATCGCCACGGCATTGTCTTCATAGAACACGCCCTCGGGAAACCACAGCTCATTGTCGACTATCACTTTGCGTGCATACATGGCACTCCACAGCGGCGCCGTGCGCTCTATCACCCTCAGGCGAAGGTCGTCGCCGCTCAGCCGGGCAGCGTCCTCGCCGAGCTGGCTCACGGGTTCACGCGTGCCGGCAGTCGGAGCAAAGCGCTCATAGTCAAAGAAAACCACTTCCGCATTTTCTCTGCCGGCAGCCTCCATACATTTTTCAAGAGCCTGCGGCCGAAGCATATCGTCGGCGTCGAGGAACACCACATATCGCCCCCGGGCCTCCTTGATAGCCCTGTTGCGACCTCCGCCCTGCCGCACATTCTCAGCAGAGTCGATAATGCGCACGCGGGCGTCGGCCTCGCTCATAGAGCGCAGCACGGCAAGGCTGTCGTCGGTAGAGGCGTCGTTGAAGCATATAAGCTCGAAGTCGCCGTAGGTCTGGCCCAACACCGACCCCACAGACTCGCGCAGATACGCCGACGCATTATAAACCGGCATGATAACCGATATAGCGGGTGTGTGAATTTCCTTTTGCATACTTCTGCAAAGGTACACAAAAAAACGAGATTTTTTATGTACCTTTGCAAGAAATTATATTTTTCAACAAACACCATGCTGAAAAGCGCTTTGACAATCATATTGACGGCAGCCTGCAGCCTCCTCGCGCAGGCTCAGACCGCCGTCCGCTTCGGCAATGAAGCTTCTGACACCACACTCATCAACAATCTGCTCACAAGCCGCGGCGCCTCTCAGCCGTTCGCCAATCCGGAGGCGAGGGTGGCCTTTTTCGCCGAGTCGTTTACCGGCACCCCCTACGGCGCACATACCCTCGAGGGCGACCCGGAGATTCTCACAGTAAGGCTCGACAGCCTCGACTGCACAACCTTTGTAGAGACGGCTATGGCCTTGGCCTGCACCACGATGGAGAGCCGCTCGTCGTGGCGTGACTTCGTTTATAATCTCGAGCACCTGCGGTATCGCGGTGGCGAGGTCAACGGATATCCCTCGCGCCTGCATTATATCTCCGACTGGATTGTAGACAACCGCCACCGAGGCATTTTGACTGAAGTCACCGACAAATTTCCGCGTGTGGCATACCAAATGCGCACTCTCGACTTCATGACCTCCAACCGCGACAAATATCCGGCTCTCGCCGACTCGGCCAATTATACACGCCTGCGCGACCTCGAGAACGGCTACCGCCAGCACCGTTTCCCATATATCAAGAGCGGCGATCTCGCCTTGAAGCAGACAAAGGCCGCCCTGCGCAACGGCGACGTCGTAGCCTTGGTGTCGAACCTCAAGAACCTCGATGTCACCCACATGGGCATTATCGTGAAAGAAAACCCCTCGGCAGAGCCTTATCTCCTCCATGCCTCGTCGAGCCACGGTAAAGTAGAGGTCACAAGCCTGCCATTGGCCGAGTTCATGAAGAAAAACCGCCAATGGATAGGAATCAGGGTAATACGTCTCAATCAGCACTGATGGTCTACGCTTTCGATTTAGACGACACTCTCTATACCGAGATGGACTTTGTCCGCTCGGGCTACCGCGCCGTTGCCCGCGAACTTGCTGCAGGCAGCACCCTCGGCAGCGAGGCCTATTACGAGGGCATACTCCCGCGCCGCCCTATAGGATTCGAGTGGGCACTCGAGGCCTACCGCGCCGCCGGCGGCTCCGACCCCGACATGAGCGTAGACAAAATGATTGAAATCTACCGCGCCCACGAGCCGGATATCCACCTGCGCCCCGGAGTCCGCGAGCTCCTTGAGAAACTCAAGGCCGAGGGACATACCCTCGTGCTTATCACCGACGGTTCAACCCGCCATCAACGCTCTAAAATCAAGGCTCTCGACATCGGGCGCTATTTCGACGACATTCTTATCAGCGAGGAAACCGGCGGCGACAAAAACAGCGAAGTGCCTTGGCGCCTCACCGAAGAACGCTACGGAGCTCCGGGTCAACGCTTTGTATATGTCGGCGACAATATGAGCAAAGATTTCAGGATAGCCGGCATGCGAGGCTGGCACACGGTGATGACCCTCGCCCCCGAGGGCGTCAATGTATTCCCGCAGCATATAGCCGACTGGCCGCCCCACTACCGCCCCCAATCGATCTGGTGTGGAGTGGATCGGTGGTCAGGAAGCCCTTTCGTCCCAGACACGAGCGCAGCTCGTGTGCATAGTCCACTCACCACACAACCCTCCAACCACCAACCACAATGCCAGTAGCACTAATAACCGGTATCACCGGACAAGACGGCTCTTACCTCGCCGAATTCCTGCTTTCCAAGGGCTATGAAGTACATGGCATAATACGCCGCAGCTCAAGCTTCAACACCGGCCGTATCGAGCACCTGTATCTCGACGAATGGGTGCGCGACATGCACCGCCGGCGCCTCGTACATCTGCACTACGGCGACATGACCGACTCTTCGTCGCTGATACGCATTATCAGCATGGTGAAGCCCGACGAGATATACAACCTTGCCGCACAGAGCCATGTCAAGGTATCTTTCGATGTGCCCGAATACACCGCCGACACCGACGCCATAGGCGTGCTGAGGCTTCTCGAAGCCGTGCGTATACTCGGCCGCGAGAAGAGCACACGCATATATCAGGCCTCTACATCAGAACTTTTCGGACAGGTGCAGGAAGTACCCCAGCGCGAGACTACCCCCTTCTATCCCCGCTCCCCCTACTCGGTGGCCAAGCTCTATGCTTTCTGGATAATGAAAAACTACCGAGAGAGCTATGGCATGTATGCCGTAAACGGTATTCTCTTCAACCATGAGTCGGAGCGCCGCGGCGAGAATTTCGTCACCCGCAAGATTACCCTCGCAGCTGCACGCATTGCCGCCGGCTTGCAGGACAAGCTATATCTCGGCAACCTCGACGCGCGCCGCGACTGGGGATATGCGCCTGACTATGTGGAATGTATGTGGCTTATACTCCAGCAGCCCGAGCCCGACGACTACGTTATTGCCACCGGCGAATATCACACCGTGCGCGAATTTGCCACCCTCGCTTTCGCCCGTGCCGGCATAGAGCTGCAATGGCAGGGCTCAGGCCTCGACGAGAAAGGCGTCGACGCTGCCACAGGCCGTGTGCTCGTGGAGGTTGACCCGCGATTCTTCCGCCCCGCAGAGGTGGAGCAACTTCTCGGCGACCCCTCCAAAGCCCGCGAGAAATTGGGATGGAATCCTACCAAGACATCATTTGAAGAACTCGTCAACCGTATGGTCGACGCTGACATAAAGCTCATCGGCAATGCTCAATAAAGACGACAAAATATATGTAGCCGGCCATCGCGGACTCGTTGGCTCGGCGATAATGGCCAACCTCAAAGCCCGTGGATTCACAAATGTGATAGGCCGCAGCCATGCCGAGCTCGATTTGCTCGACGCTGCCGCCGTGGCCGACTTTTTCGACCGCGAACGCCCCGTGGCAGTTGTGCTCGCCGCAGCACATGTAGGCGGCATAATGGCCAACTCCAAGTATCGCGCCGACTTCATAATGCAGAATCTGGGCATACAGCAGAATGTGATCGGCAATGCCTTCCGCACAGGTGTAAAGCACTTGCTCTTCCTCGGCTCTACCTGCATTTATCCGCGCGAGGCACCACAGCCAATAGTAGAGGAGGCACTGCTCACATCGCCGCTCGAGTACACCAACGAGCCCTACGCCATAGCTAAAATCGCCGGCCTGAAGATGTGCGAGTCGCTCAACCTGCAGTATGGCACCGACTATGTGGCCGTAATGCCCACAAACCTCTACGGCCCCAACGACAATTTCCACCTCGAAAACAGCCACGTGCTGCCGGCTATGCTGCGCAAAGTGCACTTGGCCAAGCTCTTGGGCAAGGGCATGATGGATGAGGTCCGCGCCGACCTCGCCAAGCGCCCCGTATCGGGTCTTGCAGCCGACGCCGCAGACAGCGACATAAAGGCTCGCCTTGCCGACTTCGGCATTTACCCCGGCAAGGTAGTGCTGTGGGGTACCGGCACTCCCCTGCGTGAGTTCCTATGGAGCGAGGATATGGCCGACGCATGCGTGCATATCCTGCTCAACGTGAGCTTCAACGACATCGTAAGCACCCGCACCGGCGACATACGCAACACTCACATCAACATCGGCACCGGCAAGGAAGTCACCATCGCCGGGCTTGCCGGCCTTGTGGCCGACACCGTAGGTTTCGACGGAACAATCGAGTGGGATTCATCGAAACCCGACGGGACCATGCGCAAACTATGCTCAGTTGACCGCCTGCACAGCCTCGGATGGCACCACAGCGTAGAACTACCCGAGGGCGTAGAACGTTTATATTCTTGGTATTTACAACACTAACACTCCACATACTATGAAAATCCATAACTTTGCCGACCAACCGTCGCTTGTAAGCCAATATCTTGCCGAAATGCGCGATATCAACGTGCAGGGCGACCGTCTGCGCTTCCGCCGCAACCTCGAGCGCCTCGGCGAAATATTTGCCTACGAAATCAGCAAGACTCTCAACTACAAGACCGTAGACATCTCAACCCCTCTCGGCGTGACCGCTCCGTGCCAGCTCATCGACGAGCCCTTGGTGCTCGCCACCATCTTCCGCGCCGGCGTGCCCTTCCACTCGGGCTTCCTGCGCTATCTCGACAATGCCGAGAACGCTTTCGTGTCGGCCTACCGCAAATATAAAGAGAAAGAAAACTTCGACATCTGCATAGAATATCTCGCTTCGCCGCGCCTCGACGGCAAGACCCTTATCCTCGTCGACCCCATGCTCGCCACCGGCGCCTCGATGGAGCTCAGCTATCGCGCCCTGCTCACAAAAGGCAATCCCGGCAAGCTGCATATAGCCTCGGTGATAGCGTCGAAAAAAGCCGTTGACTACCTTGAGAGCGTTATGCCCGCCGACGCAGAGCTCTGGGTAGGAGTTATCGACGACGAGATCAACGCCCACAGCTACATCGTCCCCGGCCTCGGCGACGCCGGCGACCTCGCCTACGGCACAAAAGAGTAAGTGGGGACACTTACGCGTTCGCAGAACGCAGATTAACCCGTAACCCCGTATACCGTAGCTTGCGGAGGTATGCGGGGTAGGGTCTGCTCTCGGGTTAGGGCGTCTGTGAAGACGCCGAAATTACTTCCGGTATAATCGGCGTTCTGCGAACGCCACTGTGGTTTTTCTCTTCCTAACCCCACACGCCTACGCAGGCTTCGGCGTATGGGGTTACTATAATTCGGCCTCCTTACGGAAGCCTTTTATCTGCTGCCTCATTGCGAGCGCGAGCGTAACTTACTGCACAGCGTCCCTACTGATTAACAACTCGTTAACTCGTTTTTTGATTAAATTTCACCTTCGCGCGGACTTTCTATTCATTTATATCACTCCAACAAACAACAGGCTCCAATGGTTGGTTAAAATATATTTTTAACGGGCGAAATGCACACTTTCTGTTAAAAAATTATCTGTAATGTAAAAAAATGTTGTATCTTTGCGGCGTCTCTTCTTTTTGCTGACGACAGAAACCACATTATCAATAATTCTATATTTTCAATGAGACGACTTTTATCAGTATTCTTAGTGCTCTGGCTCGCAGGCGTTGTAGCATACGCGGCCGGTGGCACGATCAACTGCAAAGGTACGGTAGTAGACGAAGAAGGCGAGCCTATCATTGGCGCCAGCATCGTCGTAACAGACGGCAAACCATTGGGTGTCACCGATTTCAATGGCACATTCGCGGTAAAAGTGCCCGAAAATGCCCGTAGCCTGACCTTCAGCTATGTCGGCTACAGCAGCCTTGAAGCTACTCCCAAAGCCGACATGGGCACCATCACTCTCCGACCCTCCAACCAAATGCTCAACGACGTCGTAGTGACCCAGTCGCTCGCCCGCACACGTCAGACTCCTGTGGCCGTATCGCAGGTGAGCCGCGCGGAAATCGACACCAAGCTCGGCTCTCAGGAGCTCCCCGAGGTGCTCAACACCACTCCCGGCGTATGGGCTACCAAAGACGGCGGTGGCTTCGGCGACGCTAAAATCAACATGCGCGGCTTCAAGAGCGAGAACCTCGCCGTGATGGTAAACGGTATCCCCGTCAACGACATGGAAGGCGGCTGGGTATACTGGTCGAACTGGGCGGGCCTCGGCGACGTCGCCTCAAATATACAGACACAGCGCGGCCTCGGCGCAGCAGTGCTCTCAGCTCCATCTGTCGGCGGCACCATCAATATCACAACTCAGAGCCTCGACGCTGAAAAAGGCGGCCGCGTATGGTATGGCTTCGGCAACGACGGCCTCAACGACATGGGTATCAAGCTCTCTACCGGCGTAATGAAAGGCGGATGGGCAGTGACCATCCTCGGTAGCCACAAATGGGGCGACGGCTACATTCAGGGCACTCCATTTACCTCTTACAACTACTTTGTAAACGTGTCGAAGCGTATCAACGACCGTCATCAGCTGTCACTGACCGCTTTCGGCGCTCCGCAGACCCACGACAAACGCGGCAACAAAGACGGCCTGTCAATCAAAAACTATCAGACCTACGCCAAAGAAGTGATGGGCAGCGAAAGCCCCTACCGCTATAATGCCACCTTCGGCTACGACCGCCACGGACAGGTGCGCAGCTCAAACAAGAACACCTACCACAAACCCCAGATATCACTGGCGCACATCTGGCAAATCGACAAGAAATCGAGCCTGTCGTCTACAGTGTATGTATCTCTGGCCAAGGGTGGCGGCTATGCAGGCCAAGGCCGCGGCAAATACAACGGCGTCGACCTCTCTAACCAAAGCTGGTATGGCGCCACCGACGGCGCAGCCAACACCCTCTTCCGCTGCGACGACGGCACTTTCGACTACGCCGCCATCCAAGAGATGAACATGGCCTCAACAACCGGCTCTAACATGGTGATGAGCCAGAGCAACAACTCGCACAACTGGTATGGCCTCGTTTCGACATATCAGAATTCTTTCTTTGACAAGAAACTCAACTTCCTCGCCGGTATCGACCTGCGCTACTATGTAGGCTACCACGACAACAAGATCATCGACCTCTACGACGGTGAATACTATATCGACGACAGCTCACGCGACGACGTTCTGCCTCAGAACAACGCCGCCGCCGCCAATCCCGAATGGGTATATGAAAAACTCGGCGTGGGCGACTACGTATACCGCCACTACACCGGCTACACCCAGCAGGAAGGCGCCTACGTGCAGGGAGAGCTCAACCTCCTCGACAAGAAACTCAACCTCGTGCTCTCAGGCTCGCTCAACCATGTGGGCTACAAGCGCAAGGATATGTTCTACTACGACGAGGCCCACGGCACCACTCCTTGGTACAGCTTCATGGGCGGAACTGCCAAATTCGGCGTAAACTACAACATCGACCGCCACAACAACGTATTCGGCAACGTTGGCTACATCAGCCGCGCTCCCTACTTCGCCAACGGCGTGTTCCTGTCGCAGGCCACATCAAACGCCACCAACCCCGACCCCCTCAACGAGAAAGTGTTCTCAGCTGAGATCGGCTACAACTTCCGCTCGAAAATCTTCTCAGCAGCCCTCAACGCCTACTACACCAAGTGGATGGACAAGACTTCTGTCCGCTCGGGTACATTCTACTCAGGCGAGCATGCAGGCGACCGATATGTGATGAACCTTGCCGGTGTAGACGCTCGCCACATGGGTATCGAGTTCAACTGCACATTCATACCCGTGAAATGGTTTGAGATGACCGGTATGCTCTCACTCGGCAACTACGAATGGTGCTCAAACGCAAAAGGCTATTTCTACAACATGCAAGGCCAGCCTATCCAGTCCAACGGCGACGTTGCCTCGGGTATCATGGCCGAAGACCACGCAAGCGGCACACTCAACCAGAAAGGTATCAAGGTGGGCGGCTCGGCACAGACAACAGCCGCCATCGGCGTTACCTTCCGCCCGTGGAAAGGCTTCCGCATAGGCGCAGACTGGAAAGTGAACGCCCGCAACTACTCTGACTATACCCTGTCGACTCCCGGCTTGGGCGGAGTGATAAACCTCGCCAAACCTTGGGAAATTCCATGGGGCAACCAGCTCGACCTCAACGCCTCTTGGAACTTCGACATCGCCGGTGTGAACGCCACACTCTTCGGCAATGTCCACAACCTCTTCAACTACAACTACGTAGTAGACGCATGGAGCAACTCGGCAGTAGACGGTGCTTGGGATAACATCTACGGCACATTCTACTCCTTCGGCCGCACATACTCGATGAAACTGCGTATCAACTTCTAACCAACCGACAAATGAAAGCAACAACATATATCCGCACTCTCGCCCTTGCCGGCTTGGCTCTCGCCGCCACGGCATGCGACGAAAACTCGTGGAACAATCACCTTGACGGGTTCGAAGATTTTGTCGACGAGCCTTTCACTCAGGTTGAGACTGTAGAATACACCCTCACCGACGCCGACTATTCCACCATCGCCGGCCTCGCCGCCAACATTGCCCTTGCCGGCACCGACGGCGCCGACGCCCTCAAGGCTGTAGGCGATCTCAAGCGCTTCTCCGAGGCAGCCCCGGCAAGCAAATATGTACCGGCATTCCTCGCCACCACAAATTTCCCCTATTTCGTGCTCTCCGACGGCTCGGCTGTCAAACTCACCTACAACGAGGCTACAGAAGAGCCCGAAAGCTATGCCCATGCCGCCAATGCACAGACTTTCACAGTCCACGACATCCAATATAAAGATTACGTCTGGGGAGGTTCTGATAACTATATCCTCGGCTTCGCACCCTCGCAGAATCCTGCCGACTACATCCCTATGTTACTTGCAAATTCTGTAAACTGCGGCCCGGGCACCTTCATGATTGTCAGCTACAATCAGGCCACACAGGAGCCGGTGTTCGGCGGCGAGATTCCCGCCACTCCCCAAGTGCTTCTCAACGCCACTTTCGCCGACAAGGACGACTTCGGTTTCACATTCGAGGATGTGGTACTCACCGAGCCTCTCACCTACGTGTGGAAACTCGACGACTATGGCTACATGAAAGCCTCCGCATTTAAAGACAATACCAACCTTGAATCGGATTCATGGCTCGTGTCGCCAGTCATCGACCTCACCGGCTATGAAGATCCGTTCTTCAGCTTCGACGAGGCCACCAACTTCTTCGCCGACATCGCTACAGCCGCCCAAGAGGCAACAGTATGGGCCCGCGAGGAAGGCGGCCAATGGCAACAACTCACCGACTACACTTTCCCATCGGCTCTTGGATGGACTTTTGTAAACTCGGGCGACATTGACCTCGCCGAGTATGCCGGCAAGAAAATGCAATTAGGCTTCAGATACAAGTCTACCGCCACCAAGGCAGGCACTTGGGAGGTGAAGAACATCGTTGTCACCGCCACCCCCGCCTCGCGCTCGGCTGCCTCGCGTGCGATGGTGACAGTGCCCATGGTAGTGAAAAACGTGCTCTACACATTCACCGAGACAGGCTGGGCTCCCGCTCCCTCCGACTTCTCTGTGCTCTCACCGGCCGACTATACAGCTATGGGGCAGACCTACCCCAACCTGCCCGCCGCAGAGCCTTATCTGAGCAAGTGGCTTGACTCCAACTATGGATTTGCAGCAAGCGGCGACGTGCGCTTCGTAGTATGGACCAAATATGCCGACGGCACCTCGTCGACACAATGCTCGGCCTACAGCTTCGACGGCACACAGTGGAAGCCCTTCAACTTCGCCGTAGAGAAGACCGTGCAATTTGTCCGTACCGGCGGCAAATGGATGTACGACCCCAACGTGACAATCACCCTCCCGGCAGGCAAAAACCAAGCCATGTCAACCCAATACTTCCAAGCCTGCGTCGACTGGGTATATGAGAACAAATGCGTTCCCTTGGGTAGCACCGGTATCAAGAGCGGCATGTACTGGGTCACCAAATATGGCAACAACGAGTACTACTCGGGCACATCGGCCTATCAGGGCAATGTAGATATCCGCCCCTCTGAGGTCCGCACCCAATATGCCGCCGGCGTAGAGGGCATGACCGACGAAGAGATTGTAGCCTTCCTCAAAAACAACTTCATGAACGAGGTAATGCCCGGCGCCCTCGCCGCACTCCACCCCGAGGCCGAGCCTGTAGCAGGTTTTGATGTGCTCTACACCGTCAACTTCTACACCTACGACGCCGACCGCAAGACACTGCCCCAGACCGCCGTGTTTAAAGTCACCGCCAAAGGCCAGTTCGCTCCCGTGAGCTGCACATGGGGCTACCCCGCCGAATAAACTCCCACAATCATTGAAATAAATAATCCGCAATTCCTTGACTGGAATTGCGGATTATTTATTAATTAAAGATTCGGATGGTGCGCACACTTTGGCGTTCGCAGAACGCAGATTAACCCATAACCCCGTATACCGTAGCTTGCGGAGGTATGCGGGGTGGGCGTCTGCACCGGTCGTAGGGCGTCTGTGAAGACGCCGAAATTACTTCCGGTATAATCGGCGTTCTGCGAACGCCATCGTGGTTTTTCTCTTCCTAACCCCACACGCCTCCGCAAGCTACGGCGTATGGGGTTACTAATAATCAGCGTTCTGCGAACACCATCAAGTGTGCGCGTTGTCTTATGCGGGTGAAGCTCAACGGGCGTTCGCAGAACGCAGATTTTCAAAAACACATGCCCGAACCAAATAAATTTTGGTTTGCCCTCGCTTATTAGTATCTTTGCATAATTTTCCGAAATCTTAAATTCCTATTATATGAAAACCACAGTAAAATTTCATCTCATTATATTGCTTGTATTGTGCGGATTGTGTGCTTCGGCTCAGTGCGCCGACGATTCGCTGCTCACGGGTAAATCGCTATGGGTGATAGGCGACAGCTACGTGCGCAACCACCGCTGTCCCCAAGAGGAGACATGGCATGCCAAGGCCGCAGCCAAACTCGGCATGAGCTACCACAACCTCGGACGCAACGGCAACTGCATTGCCTTTGACCGCACAAAAGAGGGATTCGGCGAGCAGATGACGCAGCGCTACCGACAGATTGCCCCCGACGCCGACTATATCCTCATCATCGCCGGCCACAATGACGCCGAAAAAATAAAGACCGACGAAGACTGGAAACAGTTTACCGACAGTCTTGACTATCTCTGCGACCGCCTCACAGCCGAATATCCCAACGCACGCGTGGGCATAGTGACTCCGTGGGCTGTTGACCGCCCCATGTTCGCCGAGGTCATAACCGAACTCAAGGCCGCCGGCAGCCGCCACTCATTCCCCGTCCTCGACATGGCCTACACCTCAGGTATCCGCGTCAACGACGACTCCTTCCGCGCCCTCTACTTCCAGAACAAAGGCGTGCGCGACACTGCCCACCTCAACGACGCCGGCCACAATCTTCTTGTGCCCTACGGGGTGGCGTTCCTGCGCCTCCTCGCTGCACAGAACAGATAGAATTCATGGCATATTGCGCACAAATAAGGCTTTACAACACTTTTTTGATTTATTTTGCCTTAAAATTTGCTCTAATTGTAGAATTTTGCTAATTTTACAGAAAAATTAAGAGTCAATACTATGAGTGAAAAAATCGACAATCTCGACCGACGAATACTTCAGATTGTAATGCACAATGCGCGCATACCCTCTAAAGACGTAGCTGTGGTTTGCGGCGTATCGCGAGCTGCCATCCACCAACGACTTCAGCGCCTTATCGACATCAACGTAATCACAGGCTCGGGCTACCATGTGAATCAGAAAATCATGGGCTATGCCACCTGCACATACATCGGTGTCAACCTTGAGCGCGGTGCCATGTATAATGAGGTCGTACCCGAGCTCGAGAAGATTCCCGAAATCGTAGAATGTCACTTCACCACCGGCCCCTACACCATGCTCATCAAGCTCTATGCACGCGACAATGAGCACCTTATGGAGCTTCTCAACAAGAAGATTCAGATGATTCCGGGCGTAACAGGCACCGAGACCCTCATCTCGCTCGACCAGTCGATTGCCCGAGAAATACCTATAAACCTCGACCCCGAAGAGAATTAATATGAGCGACGACCAACCCCGGTGGACAGAAATCGAACATCTGCCCGAATGGGATGAGGAGTTCTATCATATCTACACTGCCAAGAAATTCGGCAAGTGGGTGATGATGAAGACCCTCCGTCCCGAACTTGCCGACGACCCGCGCTATCAAGCCATGATAGAGCAGGAGTTCGACGTCCGTTACAGTCTGTCACATCCGAATATCGTGATGATCAACGATTACGAGGATGTGCCGGGCGTAGGCCGCTGCATTATCACCGACGATGTATATGGCGACAGTCTGCGCAAACTCATAAATGAGAAGCGCGTCACCCGCAAGCATATCGAGCAGCTGCGACATCAGCTTGTCAACGCCCTCGACTATATACAGACCAAGCACATCGTCCACCCCGCCCTCACTCCCGACAATATCATCTTCACCGAGAACATCGGCAACCTCAAGCTCATCGACGTGGGCTACGAGCAGCGCCCCTCGCTCTCGCACCAGTCGATAGCCGACGACATCTACGCCTATGGCAAGGTGCTCGACGAAGCTCTCAAAGCCTCCAATGTCAGCGACCCTGTGCTGCGCCGCGTGGTGCGCCGCTGTACCGACGAGAACCCTGACCGCCGCTTCCGCGACATGCAGCAGGTTCATCTCGCCCTTGAGGGACGCAAATCCTCGCTTATCAACCTAATAATATTCATCTTCCTAATCCTGATGATATTGCTGGTGATATGGCTCATATCACCCTACCGTCCCCTGCCCCCGCAGGTTGGAGGACTGTAGGTTTATAGTTTGTGGTTGGTGGGCTGTGGGCAGCGAGTTACTTACTGCAATCCTCAAAAGCTAATTCACTGCCCACCAACTACAACCCACCAACCACTGCCCACCAACCCTCCATTCACACACCAATCTTGAACAATGTCAATCTACGTACACCCCATATCTACCGACCGCGACCAGCTGAGCCAGTATGTTCAATTTCCCATTGACCTCTACCGCGACAATGCCTGCTATGTTCCTCCTCTGGTAATCGACCAGATCGCCACTCTCACACCCGAGGGCAACCCGGCATTTGACTTCTGCGAGGCCCAGTCGTTCATGGCATTCGACAATGGCGAGCCCGTCGGCACCATCACCGCCATCATCAACCGCGCGGCAAACGAAAAGACAGGCAAGCGACAAATGCGCTTCGGTTTTATGGACTTCATTGACAATGAAGAAGTTGTAGACGGTCTTATCGACGCCGTGGCCGAGTGGGGACGTGAGCGCGGAATGACTGAGATGGTAGGCCCGGTAGGATTTACCGACTTGGATCAGGAGGGCATGCTCATTGAAGGCTTCGATGAGATGGGCACCATGGCTACTATCTACAACTACCCCTACTACGTGCGCCATTTCGAGCGCCTCGGCTTCGAGAAAGACGCCGACTGGGTGGAATACCGCATTACCGTGCCCGACAGTATACCCGAGAAGCACACCCGCATTGGCGAGATTGTAATGCGCAAATACGGCCTCTCGGTCAAGAAATTCACCTCGCGCAGCAAAATCCGTAAGGAATACGGCCGCGCCATCTTCGAGCTCATCAATGAAGCCTACGCCGACCTCTACGGCTTCGTGCCTCTCACCGACCGACAGATCGAGCACTATATCAACATCTACATCGGCGTGCTGCGCCTCGAAGACGTCACCCTTATCGTAGACAAAGACGAGAAACTCGTCGCCCTCGGCATATCAATGCCGTCGATGTCGGAGGCACTGCGCAAGAGCCGCGGCAAACTCTTCCCCTTCGGGTGGTATCATCTCCTCAGGGCGATAAAGGGCCATACCGACGTTGTTGACCTGCTCCTTGTGGCCGTAAAGCCCGAATACCAAAGCAAAGGCGTCAACGCCCTCATCTTCAACGACCTTATCCCGCGCTACAACGCCCACGGCTATAAGTTCGCCGAGAGCAACGTTGAGCTCGAGGGCAATGAGTCGGTGCAGAAGCAATGGGAATATTTCGAGCGCCGCCAGCACCGCCGCCGCCGCGCATGGAAGAAGGCGCTGTGATAGTACTCTCGATATTTCAGACCGTAGAATTTTATGTACTGACGGTGTTCGTCGCCGCCGCCATCGTGGGATTGGCGGCCATGCCCTCGCGCCGCGGCGCGGCACGTCAGCAATTGGTGGCAGGCACGATCACTTTCGACGACGCCCCCTCACAGCCGGGCATAGTGGCCATCGTCAACGACGACCTATCGCTCACCATATATCGTTTCGGCCTCGAAAACGTGGCTGAGAACGGCGCTTACTCTCTTGCCGTAACTTTTATCGGATTCGACATTACAATCGAAGAGAGGCTCACTTACGGCCGTCCTACGGGCGTCGAAGCCACCGGCGCGCACGCCACAATCACCGGCCTCGCCTCCGAGCGCTACCATATACTCTACAAAAGCGAGGCCACAGGCCGCAACGCAGCATTCAGCCTCAACATCCGCCCCGGCAACCGGATTGACCGTGTACTTTCTTAAAGGCAAAGAAGGCAAAAAAGGCAAGATAATAGTGGAATCTCAATAACTATTACCTTGCCTTTTTTGCCTTAAACCTTAATGTCCTTAATGTCCTTAATGACCTTAAAGTCCTTAAAAAAAAAAACTACTCCAGAGCCACCGCATAATAGGCGGCTTTGCCGGTGGGATAAATGCCGCTGATGAAGAGCACCTTGTCGCCGCCGGCAGCCTCTGTCACGGCGCGGGCGATAGCAGTGATCTGCTCGGGCTTGCTCACACGCTGGCCGTTGACACCGAGGATGATAAATCCCTCGCGTATGCCGGCAGAAGCCATCTTGCCGTCGGCCACGATATCATTCACCGACACACCGCCGCGCACCTGAAGCCGGCGTGCAGTATCCTCTGATAGCGACGAGAACTTAGCGCCGAGGTCGGAATCATCGCCCGAGCGGGTGAGGGCTACACCGCCGCGGTTGTTGCGCAGGGTGGTCTCAACGCTGTATGCGCGGCCGTCGCGGTAGTATTCGATATTCACAGTGTCGCCGGGGCTGAAGTGCGTGATCACCTCCTGAAGCTCGGCTGTAGAGCGGGTCGGCTTGCCGTTGATCGACGTGATAATATCGCCTTCGGTAAGACCTGCCGCCATAGCAGCGCTCCGCTCCTCTATGTCAGCCACATAGATACCCGAGGTCGGACCGGTGAGCTTTTTCTCGGCGATGAGCTCGGGCGAGAGCTCCACGAAGCGTATGCCAAGATAAGCACGCTGCACGGTGCCGTAAGCCTTGATATCGCCCACTACCTTCTCTACTATCGATGTAGGTATGGCAAAAGAGCAGCCCGCGTAAGTGCCTGTAGATGAATATATAGCCGTGTTTATGCCTACAAGCTCACCCTTGAGGTTCACGAGGGCGCCGCCCGAGTTACCTTGGTTGACGGCGGCGTCGGTCTGGATATACGATTCTATGCCGCCTGACGAGGGCATGCCGGTAGTTGAGGATATATTGCGGGCCTTGGCGCTGACGATACCCGAGGTCACCGACGAGGTGAAGCCGAAAGGATTGCCCACGGCGAGCACCCACTCGCCCACGCGGAGATCTTCGCTGTTGCCCATCGGTATTACATGGAGTTGTGGAGCGTCGATTTTGATAAGCGCGAGGTCGGTGTTGGGGTCGCTGCCCACTACTGTGGCGGCGAAGTTGCGGTTGTCGTTGAGAGTCACCTCAAGGCGCTCGGCGTCGGCAATGACATGGTTGTTGGTGACGATATAGCCGTCTTCGCTGATTATGACGCCCGAGCCGAGGCCAATCTGCTGTTGGCGGGGCTGCTGTCGGGGTTGCTGACGGCGCTGCTGCGGACGCCCGAAGAAGAAATCAAGCAAGGGGTCAGAAGAATAGCCGTCGTAGCCCTGCTGTTGCTGCTGAGAGCGCGGTGTGCCATAGCTTTTCACCGACACAACGCCGTTGACCGTCTGCTCGGCGGTGCGGATAAAATCGTCTTGAGATATCATGCGCGAGGTATCTTGAGCTGTGCATGAAGCAAAAGAGATAGCCGCTGCTGCGGCAAAGAGGATGAATTTATTCATAGATATTCTGTTAGCGATTGTAGAAATGTGTATGCAAAGATAATGCCAATACTCCTCTGTGCCAACTTCTTTATTGTTAATTAAATAAGAGTGAACTTTGTTAACAAAAAACCTTAGCCGCTTAGGATTTGTTAATATTATTGGTTGGTGGAGCGTGGTTGGTGGTTTGTGGGCTGTGGGCAGCGAGTTAGCTTTTGCGGATTGCAGTCAGTAATTCGCTGCCCACAGCCCACTCACCCCAAACCACCAACCACCAACCAATAACACCTAAAAAAAATAAGAAAATATGACAGACCGACTAAGCTACGAAGAAAAAAAAGAATTGCCCGACTCAGTATTCGGGCTTCCCGAACGCCGCGAATATCCCATGCCCGACGCCGCCCATGTGCGCGCCGCAGAGGCATATTTCCGCTATTGTCCCGAAGAACTCAAACCGCGCCTCGCCCGCGCCATCCTCGCCCGCGCCGCCCAGTACGGCGTCGACGTCGAATCCCCCACCGTCCTGAGCTACGCCAAGCAGTAGTTGGTGGTGTGTGGTTGGTGGGCTTTTTCGTTGCCGGCGCAAGCGCAGCTCGCGCTTACCGCTCGGCAACGAAAAATAAATTTTGCATTGCTCTCACTTATTCGTATCTTTGTGGTTCTAAAGATATTAATAAATGAAAGTTCCCGAGCATATTATAGGCCAAAGTGAGAATCTCATAACAGATATCCGACAACTTATACTCGAAACGAGACAACAACTTGCCTCATTTGCCAGCATGAGTGTAACAACTCTCTATTGGCATATTGGCGAAAGAATAAACCGTGAAATCCTTGGTAACCAAAGAGCTGAATATGGTAAAAAAATTGTGTCGACACTGTCTACACAATTACAGAATGAATATGGTGGACAAGAGTATTCAGAGAGGAATCTACGCAGGATGATGCAATTTGCAACATTATTCCCAGATATTAATATTGTGTCGACATTGTCTACACAATTGTCTTGGTCGCACTTTGTAGAAATTCTTCCACTTAAAAATGAATTACAGAGAGAATTCTATTTATCCATGGCAGCCGAAGAACGGTGGGGAATCAGAGTCTTACGGTCTAAAATTGACAGCATGCTTTTTGAGCGTACAGCTCTTAGTGACAAACCCGAAGAACTGATTCGGGCAGAACTTGCCGAACTTCGAAATGACCGAAAACTCTCACCGGATATGGTATTCAAAAGCCCGTACTTCTTAGAATTTACAGGGCTCAAAGGAATTTACAGTGAAGAGTCACTCGAAAACACCTTGATATCACACCTTGAGCAATTTCTGCTTGAACTCGGCGATGGGTTTACATTTGTAGCACGACAAAAAAGAATGATTATTGATGGCGAAGATTTTCATCTCGATCTTCTTTTCTTCCATAGGAAATTACGACGGCTCATCGCTGTGGAACTTAAACTGGGACGGTTCAAAGCACAATATAAAGGTCAAATGGAGCTATATCTACGTTGGCTTGAACGATACGAAATGCAGCCGGGAGAACACACTCCTCTCGGACTGATACTTTGCACAGAAGGAAGCAACGAGCAAATAGAACTACTTCAACTTGATTCAACAGGAATAAAAGTGGCACAATACTTTACAGAACTCCCCTCAAAAGAAGTATTGATACGTCAACTGCAAAAAACAATCAAGGCTAAGGATTGAGGTTAGGCGTGTAGGCGGTGGGCTTTTTCGTTGCCGGCGCGAGCTGCGCTCGCGCTTACCGCTCGGCAATGAAAAATAAATTTTGCATTGCTCTCACTTATTCGTATCTTTGTGGTTTGAAATCAGAAACTGACTTTTTTTAAGATGAAAAGAACGAAGATATGTGATATCTTCGACCCCGCGCTGATAGGGTCGGAGGTAGAGGTAAAAGGCTGGGTCCGCACCCGCCGCGGTAATAAAAATGTGCAGTTCGTAGCACTCAACGACGGTTCGACAGTGCGCAATCTCCAGATTGTTTTCGACCTCAGCCGTTTCTCCGACGAAGAGCTGAAGCCGGTCACCACCGGCTCGTCGATCCATGTCACCGGCAAACTCGTTGAGTCGATGGGCAAAGGCCAGAGCTGCGAGGTACAGGCCGACACTCTCGAAATCTACGGCACCGCCGACCCCGAGACTTATCCCCTCCAGAAAAAAGGCCACACCATGGAGTTCCTGCGCGAGAAAGCCCACCTGCGCCCCCGCACAGCCACTTTCGGCGCTATCCTGCGCATACGCAGCGCATTGGCCTTCGCCATCCATAAATTCTTCAACGAAAAAGGATTCTTCTATCTCCACACTCCCCTTATCACAGGCAGCGACTGCGAGGGTGCCGGCGCGATGTTCCAAGTGACTACCCTGCCCCTCAACGACCTCCCCCGCACCGAAGACGGCAGCATAGACTACAGCGAAGACTTCTTCGGCCGCCCCACAGCCCTCACCGTCAGCGGTCAGCTCGAAGGCGAGCTCGGAGCCACAGCCCTCGGCGCTATCTACACCTTCGGCCCCACATTCCGTGCTGAGCGCTCATTCACTCCCCGCCACCTCTCGGAGTTCTGGATGATAGAGCCCGAGATGGCATTCTATGACATCACCGACAACATGGATCTCGCCGAGGAGTTTGTGAAATATTGCATACAATATGTCCTCGACCATTGCCGCGACGATATCGACTTCCTCAGCGAGCACTTCGACCCCGAACTGGTGCAGCGCATGGAATTTGTGCTCCACAACGACTTCGTGCGCCTCACCTACACCGAGGGTATCGACATCCTTAAAGCCTCGGGCGTGAAATTCGAGGTGCCTGTAGAATGGGGTATCGACCTCCAGAGCGAGCACGAGCGCTACCTCGTAGAGCAGCACTTCAAGAAACCCGTAATCCTCACCGACTATCCCAAGGACATCAAAGCCTTCTATATGAAACAGAACGACGACGGCCGCACCGTGCGCGCCATGGACGTTCTCTTCCCCAAAATCGGCGAGATCATCGGCGGCAGCGAGCGCGAGGCCGACTATGGCAAGCTCCTCGCACGTATCGAAGAGCTCAACATACCGATGAAAGACATGTGGTGGTATCTCGACACCCGCCGCTTCGGCACCGTGCCCCACTCGGGCTTCGGTCTCGGCTTCGAGCGCCTCATGCTCTTCGTCACCGGCATGGCAAATATCCGCGACGTAATCCCCTTCCCACGCACGCCCAACAACGCCGAATTCTAATTCAAGCTAAACATACTGAGTCCATAAAGCCTTGTGCTTTATGGACTTTGATTTATGCGCCATCTCATTTTCATAGCCATAGCCCTGCTGCTCACCTGCTGCACATGGAAGCCACGCGGACGTCTCGCCGAGGCCGAACGGCTCTCCGACAGCGTGCCAGAGCAGGCGCTCGACACTCTCGCAGCCATCGACCGCGCCACTCTCGGCGAGGCCGACAGATATTTCTACGACCTGCTGTGCGTGAAAGCCACCGACCGCTCATTCCTCGACCATACCGACGACACCCTCATCGTAGGAGTGCTCAACTATGCCTACACCCACCAGAGCCACGGCTACTATCCCGAGGCTCTCTACTACGCCGGCCGCGTATACAGCGACCTCGGCGACTACCCCTCCGCCCTGCGCTACTACCAAGACGCCCTCGCCCTGCTACCCGCCGAAAAGCAAAAACTCCGCGGCAACATCCTCAGCCAAACCGGCCGCCTGCTCACAACCTTACGTCTCTACGATGAAGCCGTACCTTATATCGAAGAAGTTTTATCAATAGATCGCAATGAACAAGACACTTTAAACCTCGTTTACGACTTACAATTGTTAGGACATACATTCATGAATGACAAACAATTCGATAAAGCAGAGAATTGTTTCAAAGAGGCAATGAATTATTCCAAGAATTTAGAGCCGGAACTTATGGCCGGTTCAAAAATGTATTTAGCTTCTATCAAGTATTATAAAGGTGATATAGATTCTGCATTATACTATATACGCGGAATAAAAGAAACCATTGATACTGAATCTTACAATAATCTGTTAGCCTTTGGCGGAAATATCTACTATAAAGCAGGTATTCTTGACACTGCTTATCATTATGCTTCTGAACTCATAGCACAAAAAGAACTGATAAATAAGACAAGCGGATATAATATTATACTAAAGCCCGCACTACGCCAATTCTTATCTACAGATAGTCTCGAAATATATTTAAAAAAATATTTAGAGACACTTGAAAAAGAATATACCGGACATGGCGAGATTTATGCCATATATCAACAATCTATACATAACTATGAGTTGCATGAGCGTATGCGACAAACTGCGGAACTCAAGAACACCCGGCTGCAACTCTTTATCACTCTTATTGCCTGTGGTCTGTTTTTAACTATCATTGTCATTTTATATCAACAGAACCGGTCGAAAAAAACAATGATAGAATTGCAGAGTTTAAAAGAACGCTTACAACAACTAAAACTATCGCTCAATATTACCAATGATAATGTAAATAATATTAAACCGACAGACAATATTCAATCAATGCGAGAACAATTGCGCGATGAGTTGTTTTCGTTAATACAAAATTCATCTTCAAAAGAAATAGAACCTCAGATTGCAAGGTCAGATATTATTGTCAAACTTCAAGATCTAATAAACAATAAAAAGATAATTTCTGAAGAAAGTCCATTATGGCAAGAAATAGAGTCTGTCGTTATTTCTGTTTCTCCAAACTTCAAATCAAGACTGGAACTTCTCACACGTAAAAATTTATCCGACACAGACTACCACCTCGCCCTTCTAATCAGGTGTTTTTTATCTCCGACAAACATAGCTGTTTTGTTTGTAAGAGAAAGAGGAACTATCAATTCACGCAGAACAAAACTTGGCTTTCAAGTTTTTGAGAAGAAAGTTGGCTTCAAAGATATAGACAGTCTAATACGTTTATTATAATCGCTTTAACCATATATGCAGTGGTAAAATAGCGGCGGAAAAGCGGCGGAAATTAAATTCCGCCGCTTTTTCCGCCGCTATTTTCTTGTCCGGAACTTTCATTTATTAATACTTTTGCAGCAAACAAAATCAAAATTTATGAAAAAGCTTATCTCTATTTTTACTATAGCTTTGCTTTTTCTGATACAATCTTTAAATGTGTCGGCAGAATGTTATAAAAGCTATCGTATAACCCTTTTTAAAGTATCCGAGACAGAGACAGAAGTTGAGCCTCTTATCCGTCCCGGTAGTAAAGGCCACCGCACTCCCACACGTCCGATTCCCTGCACTGTCAGTGAAAGCGGTATCGAATTTGCGATTGGTACAGACGATATCACCGGCTATGAGCTGTGGGACGCCGACGGCGAGATTTGCCTCGGTGTTTACTCCGACGATATCGACGCCGCAAACCACATCTTCACTATCCCCGGAGAATATCAACTCGTAATCGAAACACAAGAGAGCTCTTACGTCGGATTTATTTCGACATTGTGATCAATAAACATATTACTAACAAAAAACAAGCGACATGGAAAACAAACTAAGCCGTATCGCCACGTTCATCGAATCTCTGCCTGCAGAAGATTCGGTTGGCGAAAACCAAAGCACCTTGCTGACCACCAATATCGACGCTATTGGTGGAGTCACAAAAAACGGTGGAAATTGCGAGAATTCAATAGAAACCAATTGTGATAACTCTAAAAACAAGGGAAACTGTAAGAATATTGGAGAATGCGCTGATACCGATAATGGTAAGGATTGCAAAAATCTTAAAAATCCAGATTGTATAATCGGAGTCAATCCCAGTCCGTCTACTCCTTTTACTTAATACCTTGACAACATCAAGACCAAGACTGAAAAATATCTCCTAACTACCTACCCTATAGTGGCACTTGCCACACCGGAAGGTGTCACTATTAACCAAGCTCCCGACGATGAAACTAAGCCTATATAATTCAGAAATCACAATAGAGGGAAAGCACACTTTGCTTTTCAACTCCTTTACGGGTAAATTTGTGGCTATCAAGAATAAATTGCAAAGCCTTAAAGGTCTCGACTTGGTTTCTCTTGCCGAATCCTCACCGGTATTATATGGGCAACTCTCAGAGGCCGGAATGATAGTTGAACACTCTACCGACGAGTTAGCATTGCTCAACGAGCGTATAGCCGAGGCAGACAATAATTCTTCTGAATTTATCTTACACATAAATCCTACTTTAGACTGTAACTTCAAGTGTTGGTATTGCTACGAAAATCATGTGGCAAACTCGAAAATGGACGCCGCCACGGTAGCGGCTGTATGCCGGTTTATCGACAAGACTTTGGAAAATCCGACAATAAAATCGTTCGACATAGGCTTTTTCGGTGGTGAGCCTCTCTATCATTTCAAAGATGTAGCAAAAAAAATCATAGAGCACGCCGCAGAGATATGTAGAGAAAAAGAAGTGAGCCTGCATACTCATTTCACATCAAACGGAGCATTGCTTACCGACGCTGCGATTTCATTTCTAAGCACTTACGACTGCGGATTCCAGATAACCTTAGATGGAGGCCGGCAAGACCATGACGCCACACGGTTCTTCGCCAACAAAGCGGGGAGCTTTGATAGGATTGTGCGAAATGTTAAAAAACTCGTTGAAAACAATATAAATGTTATAGTTCGCGTTAATTACACAAGCAAAAACATAAACAGTGTAAAATCTATTCCGGAATTTTTCTGCGAACTAACCCAAGAACAGATGAACCATCTCAGTTTCGATTTTCAACGAGTATGGCAAGACCGCGACGAGCGCAACGACAGCACCGAGGCCGAGATCAGCGTCATGCGTGAGGCCTGTCGCCAAATGGGCTTCCGCGTCCACACCAACTATCTGCCTCAGGATGTGCGCCACTCATGCTACGGCGACAAGATCAACCACGCCCTAATCAATTACAATGGAGAAGTTTTCGGCTGCACTGCCCGCGACTTCATCACCCCGAACTCGATAGGCAAGCTCTCCGCCGACGGCACAATAAGCTATCAACTCGATAAACTCAAGGTGCGCAACACCTCTAAAATGGCCAAGGCTGTATGCCGTCAGTGCCGCATAGCCCCTCTTTGCGGGGGTGGCTGCAAGCAAAAGGCTACCGAAGGGCTGAGCCATCAATACTGTTCGCAGGGCTACAGCGAAAAAGATATCGACAATATGATTATTGATATCTTCGATTATTACTTCACCTCCCCCAAATGTCAAACCAAACATCATCAACTATGCTCAGAAAAGTGATTATATTGTGTGCTGCGGCGTGCGCGCTTGGAGTCTATTCTCAGGAGCCGGAAGATTCTACAAAAGTAACTGAGCTCAAGGAGCTTACCGTGATGGGCGAGCGGGCATGGATTGGTGAAGACGGACGTGTGAACATCATACCGTCAAAGCAGGAAAAGCGCATATCCAACAGCGCGGGCAGTCTGATAAAAGCCCTTCATATACCTATGCTCAAGAGCGACGGCGACAATTCGATATCTACAATTGACGGCCGACCGGTGTCAATCTTCATCAATGGCGAACCGGCCACAGACACTGACCTCGCCACCTTTTGGCCAATGGATGTAAGGCGAGTGGAGTATATCATAGAGCCTGCTGACCCTAAATTCTTAGGAGCCGGCAGAGTGGTGAATTTCATTGTGGAGAAATATCTCGCCGGAGGTGTGACAAAAATCCGGGGCTACTATACAAGTCCGCGCTTCATCGACGGCAATCTGGCTTCTAAACTGGTTTACAAGAAGATGACCTACGGTATGTCGTTGATGAGCCACTACGATGACAATGACAAAGACCGCACTTACGGCACTCGAAGCTATAAGGATATATACTATAACGGCAAGAAATACGACAGAATCGACAACTTGCTTTCAGAGACCCTCAACGAGCGCAGCAACTACACCGAGTTCGCCTTCAATGCCAAATACACCGGCAGCAAGGTCAACGCCACGCATACTTTCGGCCTTGTCAACTACGATACACCCAACGAATGGTATAACTCCACCGACGATTGGACTCCCGAGCTCTTCGGGTCGGAGCAAAGCTCGGGGTCGAAAAAAACTACCTCGCTTGTGCCACAGCTGTCCGGAAACTACTACCTTACATTTTCCGATCGATTTATCGTGATAGCCAATTGGGGCTACAAATATGGCCGCAACACCTCATCGGGATGGACGCAGATGGGCACATTGGATAAAATCACAAATGCAACAAAAGAAGACTCCCACACGGCCAAATTGGGAGTATCGCCTTATTATCTTGTGAGGCCTAATCTTTCATTCCAACTTATTGCAAGTGCTTCGTTTGACTGGTTCCGCACCCATTACACCGGCTCTGCCAACGAGTCAATCAACCAGAACCGTCAGGAAATAAAATCGAGTCTGCGAATGGTTTGGTTACCCCGCAAAAACATCGGCCTTGTACTGCTCCCCGGCTTCAATGCCACGATATGGAATATAGGCGGCATAAAAGAGCACACTGTCAATCCATCTGCCGAGGCGTCGTTAAACTGGGGTATATCAAAGCGGGTCAGTATCAACGGCTCTCTCAATTATGGCCTGCATGCCCCGGAGGCTGCGCAATCGAATCCGGTGATGGTGCAAAATAATGAACTTGAGTGGACAGTAGGCAATCCTTACCTCAAGAGCATGAATCTATGGTATGCGGGCATCTCGGGTTCGTATATCACCAACGACTGGCTTTCGATGTCGCTCGGAGCGAACTATCGGCGGATAAACAACGATATTTACACTCTCTACACTCCGGCACCGGCCGAATATGGAGGTATAATCAAGCAGACAGCAAATCTCGATCCGTCTGATTGGCTTAGGGCATATTACAGCATAAGCGCCTCGTTTTTCGACCGCGACCTTTCTATATCGCTCCGTCCTGAGTTTACTTACGAGCGCTTTCACGGTCCATTAGGACAATCAGTCTGCTCGTTCAGATTAAATGGAGACATAGACTATACTATCGGCGACTTCAATTTAAACATCTGGTATGACCCCAGCTACACCGGGCTCGACTACGGAGGCATGGAGAAGTCATGGGCCAATGACAAATGGAACTTCGGCGCCACATACGGCAACGGCAACTGGCACATAACTATGCGTGTAGAAGATATATTCCATAAATATCACCGCGGCTGGACGAATTTCATCACCCCCAACTATACCTCCATGGTAGACACCTACCGCCGCGGCCGCACATTCAAGCTTGGCATAACCTACACCTTCGGCTACGGCAAGAAAGTAGACCGCAATATCGACATCAATTCACTCGAAAACGCCAAATCAAGCGTGCTATAGCCATGTTCCGCTGCTACCGACAGGTCGAGCACTCCGACTGCGGGCTCACATGTATCCGCATGGTGGCCCGCCACTTCGGGGCGAAGATACCTCTGAGATATCTTCATTCGATATCAGACCTCAACCGACTCGGTATGTCGATAAAAGACATGACCTCATGCCTCGAGACAATAGGCATGGTGGCCAAGGCGGTAAAGACCGGCCCCGAAAATATACCGGCCATGCCCCTGCCGGCGATACTCTATTGGCAGCAACGCCATTTTGTGGTGCTCTATAAATACGACAGCCGCAGAAAAAGGTACTACATCGCCGACCCTGCCGAGGGCAAAATGCGCTACAATCACGATGATTTCATAAAATATTGGATAGCTCCGGGCGACGTCTCCGGCCTTGCAGTGCTTTCCGACCCTACCGATGAATTCCACACCCGCCACTATGAGCGCGACAACAGCCTTATAGATTTCTTCCGCTACCTCAGAGAGTTTTTCAAGAATCACCGCAGCAAATTCGCCTACGCCCTTATCATCACCCTCGCGATAATGGCGGCGGATTTCATTGTACCCATATTGCTGAAAAAGACTGTAGACGAGGGTATAGGCATGCGCGATATCAACCTTGTGGTTCTCCTGCTTTTAGGTCAATTGGCAATAGCCGCCGGCGGGTTGGTAGCCTCCAACATCATGGATCTTATCCTCACCAAGGCCGGACTGAAGATTCACCGCGACATGGTGACAAGCTTTCTCGAGCGTCTTGCCCGGTTTCCTCTGTCGTTTTTCGACCGCAAGGTAAGCTCCGACTTCGTGCAGAAAATAAATGACCACTCGCGCATTAAAGATTTCCTGCTCACCTTTCCCAACTCAATGGTGATAATGATTCTCTCCTTAGTGGTATTCTCGACCTTGCTCTTCCATTACAGTCCGCTGATATTCATGCTGTTTATCGCCATGTCGGCAATGGAGATACTGTGGAGCACGGCTTTTCTCAACAAACGCAAGACCATCGACTATGCCCTCTTCACCAATATGGCCGAAAACCGCAACCATGCCTACGAACTTACCAACGGCATGGCCGACCTCAAGGTAAACAATGCCGAAAAAGCACGTATCGGCAAATGGAAAGAGACGCAAGACACCATCAACCGCATTAGCTTTACTTCGTCGCTCGTGAATATGGCGCAGGGCGGCGGACAGAATATTATTGTCCGCCTCAAAGACTTGACAGTCACCGGTATCGCCGCTCTTTTGGTAATCAACGGAGAGATGACACTGGGCACCATGATGACCTTGGGCTACATCACCGGGCGGCTGGCGCAGCCTTTCAACACCCTGAGCTCGTCGATAAGCTCGCTCCAGAGTGCCCTGCTCTCTTTTCAGCGTATCGACGACGTGATCAACGACGACACCGACGTCCGCGGCAACCGCCGTTTCTCCACCCCCACTATAGAGCTCCGCAATGTATGGTTTAAATATGCCGGCGCCGGCTCGCCTTTTGTTATCAAAGATTTCAACCTCACAATCGAAAAAGGCAAGGTCACTGCCCTTGTCGGAGAAAGCGGTTGCGGCAAATCGACTTTGATCAAGCTGATGTTGGGCTTCTACATACCGCAGAAAGGCACGCTCACCCTCAGCGGCCACGATGTGAGGGATATCGACAACAGCAACTGGCTCAGCCATTGCGGAGTGGTAATGCAGGAAGCTAAGATTTTCTCCGGCTCGATAATAGAAAATATATCGATGTCGGAAGAAAAACCCGACGTCGCCAAAGCTGTCGATATATTGGAAACCGTCGGGCTCGGGGAATACATAAAAACCCTGCCGATGGGCATAAACACGCGCATAGGTGTGGCGGGCATTGAGATGAGCGGAGGACAGAAGCAACGCCTCATGATAGCGAGGGCTTTATACAAGAATCCTGATATACTATTTCTCGATGAAGCCACATCGTCGCTCGACGCCAACAATGAGCGCAGCATAAGCATAAACGCTTTCGGTAAAGGCCGCACTATCGTAATCGCAGCCCACAGGCTCAGCACCGTGCAGAACGCCGATAAAATAGTATTCATAAAAGATGGCCGCATAGCCGAGACCGGCAACCACACCGAACTCACCGTGCGCAAAGGCGAATATTGGCAACTTGTCAAAAATCAGCTGCAACTCTCAGTGTGATAAAAATTTTTGTAACTTCACCACCATGGACTTAGCCGCATACAACCTCGATTTTTTTGAGCTTTCAATCATTATATATTGCTACGGTGTGATGATATGGCGGCTTGTCATGGCCATTATCCGCCGGGAGACCGGCGCTGTAAAGGTGCAGCTGCTCCTGCTGGCTATCGTAACCATAATCATGATTCTCATCATCAACATCTGAAACACCATCCCCTTGCCTTTAAAAAATTTTGCACTCAGCGAATTTTTACTTAACTTTGCAGCGACCTTAAAATCAAAAGGAAATGACATTTGAATACGACTATCTTGTGATAGGTTCGGGTATCGCCGGCATGAGTTTTGCCCTTAAAGTGGCCGGCAAGGAGGCACGTGTGGCACTGGTGTGCAAAACGACTCTCGACGAGGCCAATACGGCGCTTGCCCAAGGCGGCGTTGCCTCGGTGACCAATCTTGAGGTTGACGATTTCGACAAACATATCCACGACACCATGGTGGCCGGCGACTGGCTCAGCGACCCTAAGGCCGTGGAAAAGGTGGTGAAAGGCGCTCCCGAGCAGATACGCCAGCTCGTAGGCTGGGGCGTGGACTTCGACAAGAATGAGAATGGCGACTACGACCTCCACCGCGAGGGCGGACACAGCGAATTCCGTATTCTTCATCATGCCGACAATACCGGCTTCGAGATTCAGCAGAGCCTCATAGAGGCCGTCAAGGCTAATCCTTACATCGACATCTACGAAAATCATTTCGCAATCGAGATCATCACCCAGCACCATCTTGGCAAGATTGTCACCCGCCGCACCCCCGATATCACCTGCTACGGAGCCTACGTGCTCGACGTCGCTTCGGGACAGGTAGACACTTTCCTGTCGAAAATCACCGTGATGGCTACCGGCGGCGTAGGTGCTGTATATCAGACTACTACCAACCCCCTCGTGGCCACCGGCGACGGCATTGCCATGGTATACCGCGCCAAGGGCACAGTGAGCGACATGGAGTTTATCCAATTCCACCCCACTGCCCTCTTCCACCCCGGCGACCGCCCCTCATTCCTCATCACCGAGGCCATGCGTGGCTACGGCGCCGTGCTGCGCAATCTCAAGGGCGAGGAGTTCATGCACAAATACGACCCGCGCCTCTCCCTTGCGCCCCGCGACATCGTGGCACGCGCCATCGACTCGGAGATGAAGCTCTACGGCGACGACCATGTATATCTCGACGTAACCCACAAAGACCCCGAGGAGACAAAGCGCCATTTCCCCAATATCTATGCCAAATGCCTCTCGCTGGGCATTGATATCACCAAAGACTACATCCCCGTGGCTCCCGCTGCCCACTACCTCTGCGGCGGCATACGCGTGGACCTCAACGGAGAGTCGTCGATACGCCACCTCTACGCCCTCGGCGAATGTTCGTGCACAGGCCTGCACGGCGGCAACCGTCTGGCCTCCAACTCTTTGATTGAAGCCGTAGTATATGCCGACGCAGCAGCCCGCCATGCCGCCAAAGAAATGCCGCATGTAAATCTGCGCACCGACGTGCCCGCTTGGAACGACGAGGGCACAAGCCACAACGAAGAAATGGTGCTCATCACACAGAGCATACGAGAGGTCAACCAGATCATGGGCGTATATGTAGGTATCGTGCGCTCCAACCTCCGCCTCGACCGAGCTTGGAACCGCCTCGACATACTCTACGAAGAGACCGAGCGACTCTTCAAGAGCTCCAAAGCCTCCCGCGAGATCTGCGAGCTGCGCAATATCATAAATGTAGGATATCTCATTATGCGTCAGGCCAAAGAACGTCGCGAATCGCGCGGCCTGCACTACACCATAGACTATCCTCCACATAATCAAGCAGATACAAACAAATGTTAAATAATTCCAAACGTAGTTTTAGAAATTTTAACATAATATTGTTTTGATGGTCATTCTAAATTTCATAACTTTGCAATCGTAAATAGTAAAGAGCAGTTTTTGGCAAGATAGCGTTCTTGCTTTATGGGTTTGTGCTTTTTACCATTTATTCGCGATGTGATGTCGCGATAGACACACTAACAAAGATGAAAGTGAATGACAATAAAACATCATGGACATTAAATAGTTGTTTTATAGATAATTGTGTATTAGAAACAGGGCGTCGTGATGACAGCTCTGTTTTTATTTTGTCAAAAATTTTACTTATAAATAAAAACTTTTTTATATCTTTGCCGTTGTAATATCATGAATATGAGTGAGGCAGAATTAATACAATTAAACAAAGACCGAAATTGCACCCTTTATACCATTCAGTTCATCACTGAAGATAAAGGCGAATATCTACGTTTCTATAATCGTTTCAAAGACGACGCTACCTATAATGAAGATTTGGCGCGCATTGCCAAGTTTGTTGAAAGCATTGCCGATCTTGGAGCTTTAGAGCGTTTTTTTCGACCTGAAGGAAAAATGAACGACCGAGTCTGCGCGCTTCCTGTAGTAAAGTCTTCTTTGCGGCTATATTGTTTGCGCCTTTCCGACAGTATACTGATTCTTGGAAATGGCGGTATAAAGAAAACACGTACATACGATGAAGATGATGAACTAAGGGGTTTTGTAGTCACTCTTCAGAATTTTGACAAACTCATCCGACAAGGAGTAAAGGAAGGTACAATCACTATTTCAGAAAACGAAATTGTAACAGATAATACTTTCGACGTATGAAAACAGCTTTTGAACAATACAACCAAATTGTGGCTTCTATACCGGAAGAAATTCACAAAGAAGTAGAAATGCAGATTGCTGTTTCCAATCGGATTTTTGACCTTATGACACAAAAAGGTCTATCCAAGACTGAATTTGCGCGGGCTATTGGAAAACGACCGTGTGAAGTTACAAAATGGCTAAGCGGGCAACATAACTTCACTCTTAAAACTCTTGCTTTGCTTTCCACCTTTTTTGGAGTCCCCGTAGTCAGAATCTGATTGTAAAGCGGGTGATTCCGTCGGCGTCGGTGGCGAGGCGGAAGCGGCAGGCATGCTTGTGGAGCACCTCGCTGATAAACATCAGGCCTATGCCGTGGCCGTCGGTCTTGGTCGAGAAAAACGGGCTGAACAGCTTGTCGGCAGCCTCGCTGCTTATACCGGCGCCATTGTCGGAGATGACAAGCGTAGCCGGATATTCCGTGGCGATATTGATTTCCCCGGGGCCCGAGCCTATGCTCTCTGCCGAATTCTTGACTATGTTGATGAGCACCTGCTCGAAAAGCACCGAGTCTACATTCACAGGCAGCACGCCGGGGCAAAGACTATAGGTAATCTTTATGTCGCGCCCCGTGCAGAGGCTTTCGAGAATAACGCGGCTCCGTTCAAGCAAATCATTGAGCGACAGCAGGGTAGGGCAGGCGTCGGGTATCTTCACCACTGCCGACAGCGATGTGATAAACGAGCTCAGAGCCCGGCAGCGCTCCTCGCAAATACCGAGCACCTCAGCCGTCTCCGGGTCGGCGGCAAACTGCGCCGTGGTAGACAGCAGCGAGTTGACACCCGCCATCGAATTGTTCACCTCGTGCGCTATCACACGTATCACCTTCTCATAACTTTTCTTCTCAGCCTTCATCACCTCGTCGGTGAGCTTTTCTATGAGCAGAAAAGGATGGGCGTAGCCATTGTCCATATACTGCAGGCGGGAGCAGCGGTATATCATCGAGTCATTTAGCCTCACAGTATCGCTCTCGCCTTGTTTAAGGGCCGTCAGAGCGCCCGCGAGCTGCGAGTCGATACTTTTTATATCAAAGCCCGTAATCGCCTCAGAATCGGCGAAACCGAGGTATTGCGCCGCGGCCTTGTTGGCTGTCTGTATCCTGCCGTTGTCATCAAGGGTGAATATGCCCATGGGTGACACCTCCGTAATAAGAGATAGAAAATGATTCTGCTCCAGAAGCGCGAGCCGCTCGTTTTTCAAGGCCGTCATCATAGAGTTGAACATATCTATGATTTTATCGGCCTCATATTGATTGACATGCGCGAGGCGGCTGCTGAAATCCTGTGCCCTGAGCAATTCGGCTCCGTTGGTGATACTGCGTATGGGCTTGAGCACCGAGCGGTAGAAAACCACAAGAAGGACAATCGCAAGCAAGGTGGCCGCCAGACCCACATAGCTGTCGAACGATGTTATCGCCGAGCATATCAGCAGCAGCAATATGATACCGAATATCAGGCTTATCCTCATATCTTGATATTATACTTCTCAATGCGGCGGTAGAGTGCCTGACGGCTTATGCCGAGCAATCCGGCAGCGCGGGTATAGTTGCCGCCCGACTGTGCCAGAGCCTGCTCTATGGCCGTGCGCTCCTTGCTCTCCAGACTCGTTGCCGACGCGCGCGGGCTCGACGCAGGGCCGCTGTATTGCCCCTTGAAGTCGGCCGCAGTCACCTCCGCACCGGGAGTCACAAACAAAGTGCGCTCTATCAGGTTCTTAAGCTCGCGTATATTGCCGGGATAGGGGAGTGTCTTGAGAAATTCGATGGCAGAAGCGTCGATATGCGGCGTCTCGCGGTGATTATCGCGGCAGTGAAGAGTCACAAAATGGTCAACAAGCAGCGGGATATCCTCGCTGCGGTCGCGCAGAGGCGGCAATGTCACCGTGATGAGATTTATGCGGTAATAGAGATCCTCGCGGAATGTCTTGTCGGCCACCATCGACGGCAGGTCGGCATTGGTGGCGCAGACGGCGCGGAAGTCGGTACGTCGTGGAGTCGAGTCTCCGAGCATTTCGTAGGTATGCTCCTGAAGCACGCGCAGCAGCTTGACCTGACAGTTGAGGTCGAGCTCGCCTATCTCGTCAAGAAAGATAGTGCCTCCGTCGGCAAGAGCGAAGCGCCCCGCACGATCGGCCACAGCCCCGGTAAAAGCACCCTTGCGGTGGCCGAACATCTCGCTCTCGAAGAGCGACGACGATATGCCTCCTAAATTCACCTTCACCATGCCCTTGGCGCGCCGCAGAGAGTTGCGGTGTATAGTCTCGGCAATGAGCTCCTTGCCGGTGCCGTTCTCGCCCATTATAAGCACGGGAGCGTCGGTGGCGGCTATGCGCTTGACAGTGTCGAGAACATTGAGCAGGGCAGGGGAGCGCCCGATGATGAGCGAGCGGTCGAAAGGCTCTGAATCCGAGGCCTCTACGGCGTCGGAATTAAGCTCAAGAGCCACCTTTATGCGGCCGAGCAACATTTGGTTGTCCCACGGCTTGGTGATAAAATCGAAAGCTCCTGCATGAATACCTTCCACAGCCAAGGGAATACTGCCCCATGCCGTCATGAGTATCACCTGCGCCTCAGGGCGGAAGATTTTGATCTGACGCAACAATATCAGCCCCTCCTCGCCGCTCGTCTTGCGCGAATAGTTCATATCGAGCAGCACGAGGTCTACCGCCGTAGAGCGCACAAGAGCCACAGCCTCCTCAGGCGATGAAGCCTCACAGGTCTCATAGCCTTGACGCCGCAGCAATATACGCAGCGAAAGCCTCACAGCCGAATCATCGTCTACTATCAGAATCATACTACAAAGATAAGCCTAATTTTTGAATTTTCAGCAAAGGAAATAAAAAACATACACCTCACAATTATTGTTATTGTAATACATTTATATTAACTTTGCATTATAAAATATTACAACTATGGATATAGCATTAAAAAGAAATCAGAGTTTTCGCCTGCCGGTCGATCTTATCGAAAGGCTCAAGCAATTGGCAAAAAGAGAAAACCGCAGCCTCAACAACTATGTAGAGACACTTCTTCTCGACGCCGCCGCCCATCAGCCCAATGCCGAGACTATGGCAGCAATGCAGGAAGCCGAAAGCGGTATTCTCAGAAATTCCACGCCACTTGACCTAACTTCCATTGAATCAATGGAAAAATCAATGGGCCTATGAAAAAGCTCATACCAACAACCAAATTTAAGAAAGATTATAAAAGATATAGAAACAATCCTAAAAAGGTTGAGAAACTTTTTGAAATTCTTCGAAAACTTGAGCAGGAAGAACCTCTTCCACCTGAAAACAAGCCACACCCTCTAACCGGAAACTATAGCGGTCACATGGAGTGCCATATAGAATCTGACTATCTACTGATATGGTTCGACCCGGCTACCGATGAGATTGAGTTGGTAAGACTTGGCTCGCACTCCGAATTATTCGGATAATAGTCATTAAGGTCATTAAAGACTTTAAAGACCTTAATGACCCTAAATGACCTTAAAACCTTACTCTCACTTCCTCATTATCTCGTCGATGTCGGCGTCTATGCCGGTGTTTGTCACGAAATCCCAAAGCGCTATGCTGCGCAGTTGGTAATAATAATTCCAATAGAGGAAGAGCTGATTGATATACTGCTGTCGGCTCTCGTCTTTGCTCACCTGCGAGTCGTTGAGGTCGAGAGTGGATATCTTGCCGATCATGAAAGTCTCCACATTGGTGTCGTAGCGCCGCTGCGCTATGGTGTCGGCCCGCAGAGAGATGTCGAGCTGCTGCTGCTGGTTGTTGAAGCGCTCGCAGAGTATGAAGATATTCTGGTCAAACTCCATCTGCTCCTTGCGCAGGCGGCTCTGCACCACATCGCGGTTGCTCTCGCTCACCTTCACTTTGCCGCGGCGCTTGCCCCAGTCGAGTATCGGTATCTTGAATCCTATTTCCACTATCTGATTGTCTTTCAGTGGGTCGTAGGCATTGCCTATGCGGTCGGATGTGCCCGTATAGCCCACCTGAGCGAAGAGCGTTACCTCGCGCTGCTCTCCCTTGGCCTTGGCCACGGCATAGTCGGCCTCAAGCTGGCGGCGGCGGATATTCTTGGAGAAACTGTTGTTGGCATGCGCCTTTTCGAGCACATCGGCATAGCTCACAGCCACATTGGGAATCGCCTCGGGAATCATCGGGTCGAGCACCACATCCTCTTCCATATCGAGAAAAGACTGAAGCTGGAACATCGACGAGCGATAGTTGCTCTCACAGTCGGTGTGCTCCGAGCGGGCGTTGAGCAGGTTGAGTTCGAGCTGCAGAAGGTCGTTCTTGCTTATCTGTCCCATCTCGCGCTTGGCCTTTGCCACCTCATAGAGTTTGCCGGCATTGGCAAGATTCTGCGCCGCTATGCTCAGATTCTCCTTAGCGAGTAGAAGATTGAAAAAATACTGTATGGCAGCAAGAGCCACATTCTCAGTCGCACTGATAAAAGCCGCCTTGGCCTCGGCATACCTCACCGGCTCTATGCGCCGGTTCCACTTTATGGTATTGGCCGCAAAAATAGGCTGCGAGAGCGTCAAGGCCACCGGCACCGACATAAAACGGTTATATCGCGGAGCCTGAAGTTCTTTGAGATAATCGAGCGAGGTGGTCAGCGACAGCTTGCCGCCGGTAAACCATATATTCTGGTCTATCGATATCTCGCCGTTCATCTCCATCACATTGTTGCGCACGAATGAGTATGAGCCGTCTTCATGCTGATAGGTGCTGTAGCTCTTACGGTAAGATGGCACCGTGGCATTGAAATTAACCTCCGGCAAGAGGTCGGCGCGATAAGTGCGGTAGCTCCAATAGGCCTGCCGCAGCTCATTGAGGGCCACAACAGCGTCAACACTCCGCGCTCTTGCCGTGATGATAGTCTCGGCCAAACTTATAGGCCGCACGTTTTCGGCCGACGCCCATAGCGCCGAGACTATCATGACCGCTGTAATTATTTTCCTTACCATTTTTAATAATCTTTTGTTTAACAATTAGTTGCTTTGCAACTTAATTGTTTTGTTTGTGGGTGGTGGGCTGTGGGTGGTAGATTAGTTCTACTAACTCGCTGCCCACAAACCACACACCACCAACCTTAAATTTATTCCTCCTTCAGCGCCACTGCCGGCTGGAGCTTCATGGCTCTGTAGGCCGGGATGGCTGTGCCGAGGATGATCATCACCGACATCATCACAAAAGTGAGTATCACACAGAATGAGAACCGCCAAGCCCCGAAATAGCCGTCATACCACGGATTGAACTCATAGTACGTCAGGCCCCAGTCTATGAGAGCTGCGAATGGCGTAATCAGCAACAGCAGCATGATACCCTCGCCTACTACACGGCGGAAAATATCCGCGCTCGAAGCTCCGTTGGCCTTGCGGATGGCGATTTCCGACACTCTCGCACGGGTGCGGAACCAGAATGTGCCCAGCAGGCCGAGGAAGATATTCACTGCAAGGAAAATCATCACCACATACATGTTGCGCTTCTTATTGTCCTGACTCTGCTGGTGGAAGTTGCGGATATCGTCGAACGACTGTACGTTGGCAATATACCAGTTGCCCACGCGGAGATTAGTCTGGGCGTCCTTCATGATGTTTTCGATGAAATCATGATCCATATTCTCTTTCACACGCACAAACATCTCATTGAAATAACTGTAATTCCTGCATGCTGTAGTATATAACATTGACCATGAAGCTTTCTCCTTCGCCGATATATAATCATTGTAGCGGATAGGCTTATAGGTGGCCAAGAGTCTTACAGTGTCGCCATTGGCCCAGTTGCCGAACTCCTTGCCTATATAGTCGCTCGCGCTCTCTATGCCGTATGCCGCAAGAAAATTGTCGGAGGCCAGCAGGGCATGGGGTTCATCACGCAAAATGCGGCTCAGCTCTTCCGGAGTCTCGCCGTTGGCGCCTTCCACCCTGAATACAAGCGGATATTCAGGCGATACCCAGCGACGGATTACTTCAGCGTCTAATGAATCGTAGGTGAGATGTGTGTTGCTGTTGGAATTATTGTAGATAAAGGCATTCTGCCCCAAGCCGGCAGCCTCTATTTCGGGGCGCGAGGCGATAAGTTCGAAGAATTTGAGGAAATCGTCGTTCATCTCCTTGCGGCTCTCCCACTCCTTATAGTCGGCCGAACGCTCCGAAAGATCATTATAGCGTATAAAATAGCAATGGTCTGTATTGAATCCGCGAGGTTCATTGAGAATGGAATAACTCACAAAGAGCGAATCGGTCACATACCACATCACCACGCTGACAATGAGCAATTCGAGTGCCAGCCATATATTGCTGCGCCATTCATTGATTATCTGGCGCATGAGTTTGCGTTTCATAGTTTATTTCTTTCCTGATAAAGCGTTTACAATATTTACTCTCGAGGCATTGATCGAAGGCAAGGCCGCACTGAGCACATTGAGGATAAAGCAGAAGAGCATGGCCCATGCGAATGTCGACCAGTGGAAAAGATGACGGATTGATATCGATGTCACCTTATAGTTGGCGCTGAATATCGACGGAGTGAATATCTTGTCGGCGAAGAGCAATCCGCCAATCAGACTCAGCAGCAGACCTATCAATCCGGCTATAATGGTGATTATCAGACACTCTATGAAAAGGTCGCGCACTATCTCTGAGCGGTGTGCGCCAAAAGCGCGCCTCACACCTATCTCTTCACGGCGCCGGGCAAGGCGGCTGTGGGTCATTGAGCTCAGATTGACAGCCGGCACTATGAGCAAGATAAGGAAGATAATGAATTTCTCGCGGTATACCGCCGGCATATCCGGGGGCAGGTTGGCCCAAGGAGTATTGGCTGCAACCTCCTGAGTATAGGGCCGGTCCATGAGCTTGAAATTCCATCCGCGCTCGCCGGCCTCTCTGTTGAGGTCATCAAAGAGGCGCTCGTATTCCGCACGGATCTCTCCGAAATCTTTCTTATCCTTGGCAAGCATGACCATTGAAAGCGAACCCATATATTCGCACCATGAGAAATCGCCTACATTGGTTGAGGTGAAAGGCACCCAAAGGTCAGCGTAGCAATACGATACCACATTCGACACATCCTCTACCACGCCGCTGACAGTGTAGTCGGAATGGTCGATGGAAAAATGACGCCCTACCACATCGGTGCTCTTGAACAGTTTGCGGGCGAGGCTCTCGCTGATAACAGCCTTGGTGATTCCCGACTCAAATTCTTCTTGTGTATAGGGATTGCCATTTATAAAGGTGAAATCGAACACATTCCAGAATCCGGCGTCGGTATTGAGCAGCATAGCTCCGAAAGCCGACTCATTGGGAACAGCCACCGACGCTGTCGACGGATTTGTCTCAAAGGCGCTAACAGCCTCGGGCGTTTCCATACGGTAGAGCACCTGCTTGACAGTGTTATAGCCGTAAGGACCGTTGGAGCTGTTGTCATTACCCCATTTATCATTTGTGATGGTACCGAACTTTGACACAAGCCAGCGGTCGCGGTTACTCTCGGGAGCGAATGGCGCTGTCTCGAGCTGACCGATCATCACCACTATCATTATCAGGAAGATAGCCAAGGCAGTGCCTATAATGCTCACACTGCTCAGCATAGGCTGCTGACGAAGCGACGCCCATGCTTGTTTTATATAATTAGTCTTCATTTATCTTGCCTTTATTGCCTTTAAATTTGCCTTAAACCTTTAAATAACCTGTCGTCCGTCGAAGAATCGGATGATACGGTCGGTCTGCTTGGCCTGCTGCTCATTGTGCGTCACCATCACTATGGTGCGGCCGTCTTCCTTGTTGAGAGCATGGAGCAAATCCATTACCTCTGCACCCATCTTGGAGTCAAGGTTACCGGTCGGTTCGTCGGCAAGGATGATATCAGGCTGGCCTACAATAGCCCTCGCTATGGCCACGCGTTGGCACTGACCGCCTGAAAGCTGCGACGGTTTATGGTGCATACGATGGCCAAGCCCTACGCGCTCGAGCACCTCGCGCACACGTTTCTCGCGGTAAGAGGACGACATCGAGCGGTAGATAAGGGGCAGCTCTACATTATCCATCACATTGAGCGACGGAATCAGGTGGAAGCTCTGGAATACGAAGCCCAGTTTCTTGTTACGGAAGCTTGCGAGGGCGCTGTCGCTCATCTTGTCTGTGTTTGTACCGTCAATGATAACTTTGCCAGAGGTAGGAGTGTCGAGAAGACCCATGATACTGAGCATCGTAGACTTGCCGCAACCCGACGGCCCCATAATACTCACAAATTCACCGGGTTCTACGCTCAGGTTAACATTCTCAAGGGCTATAGTCTCGATTTCGTCAGTGCGATAGATCTTATTTATAGAGTCAAGTTGTATGATTGCCATAATTATTTGAGTTTTACTGATTTATAGTTTGCATATTTTTTCATGTCGGATGTCACCACGCGGTCGCCGGCTTTCAGACCGTCTTCTACCTCTACATAGTCGTAGTTGTTACCGCCGAGTTTCACGCTGCGGCGTGTGAGTTCGTCGTCGGCTGTCACCACGAAGAGCTCATATTTGCCCGGGCCGGTATAATAAGACCCATTCTTTATTCTTACGGCGTCTTCTATCAGGTCGCAGAGTATATATACCTCGGTCTTCAGACCTGAGCGGAGGCGTGGCGAGGCGTCATCATCGAGGCGCACTGAGAAGGCTATCACACCGTTGCGCGAGAGCGGTGTCACATTGCTCACCACGCCATTCATGCGCTCACGTCCTACTTTCACCACAGCCTTGGTGCCTACATGTATGCGGTCGCCGTAGGCGTCGGCTATCTCACCGTCTACCTTGAAGTGCGACAGGTCTGATATTATGGCGATTTTCTCTCCCTCGCTCACCTTCTGGCCTATCTGGTCGCAGATATAGGTCAGGGTAGCCTTGCGTGGAGCAAGCACGCGGGCGTCGGCGAGGGTGCGGCTCATCTCATCGAGGGTCTTGCCGGCTATATTGATGTCGAGATTCTTCACCTTGAGGCCGGCGTCGGTTACGCGCTGCTCGTTGGCGAGCTGCTGGCGGAGTTGCTCAAGCTCAAGACGCCCGGTATCGAAAGCAAGTTCGGCCTGACGCACACGGTCGCCCGTCCCCGACCCAAGGCTGTCGAGATAGCGCTCGTTGGCAAGCTCTACCTCGAGGCGGTTGACAGTCATTTCCTTTACCTGCACCTGCATTTCGAGGTCGCTTATGCGCGTGGAGTTGTTTACCCGCTGCTGCTCAAGCTCATAGTGCTTCATCTCGATTTCATCTTTGATTTTGTTGAGCTGTGTCTCGGTGCTCTGCAGGTCGAGGCGGAGCAGGGGAGTGTCTACATCCACGCTGTCGCCGGCCTTGCAATAAACCTCTACTATGCGCGTATTGATAGGCGAGTTGATAATCTCCTCGAACGCAGGCACCACACTGCCCGAACCCGACACCGAGGTCTCTATCGTGCCTGTGTCGGCCGTACATATATTAAGATCGGTAGCCTTGACCGACGGACGCATGAGTGCGCCGGCCACAACTACAATCGCTACCACGCCCACCGCGCCGATACCGACGGGCACCAATTTTTTTCGGCGTGCAGAGTTGCGCTCTGCTTTTGACAATTCTCTATCCATGCCAATTATATTGCCATAATTATGCCAAATCGCTAATAGCTTGATAATCAGCAAAGGCCAAAAACTGCAGGTGTCCGATTTCGGGCGATTTTGTCCGCCGTACGCAACAATTTACACTCCCGCTTGTATATATATTATGACATCAACCAAACAACATACCGGCCCGCACCGCTATCTCGCCCTCATTGTCAAAGTGCTCAAATATGCGCTTCCGGTTGTTGTGAGCTCGCTGCTTGTGGTATGGCTATTCCATCGCGTCGATTATCACGAAGTCATGGGCATAATCCGCGAGGGCTGCGATTTCCGCTACATCGCCGGCATGATGTTCCTTACAATGCTCTCATACGTCATCCGCGGTATCCGTTGGGGCATACAGCTGCGTGCTGTCGGCATTCCGCGTCTGCCCGTCGCCGCCGAGAGCAGCTCTATTTTCGGTGCTTACGCCCTCAATCTGCTTTTCCCCTATCTCGGCGAGGCATGGCGGTGTGTAGACATATCCAAGCGCACCCGCACACCGCTCACTACCGTAGTGGGCACAGATATCGGCGACCGTATCTCCGACGCAATCGTAATATCCATTTTCATAATAGCCTCATTGATAGTCGCTCATCCGGTGATGATGAAATTTCTCAATCATTACCGCGTGGTGACAGATATCTCCACCACCCTGCGCGACCCCTACGTGTGGGGAGGCCTGTTTGTCCTTGCCGGCGTAGTTTTCGCCATATTCCATTGGTGCGGACGCCTGAGCATAATCAAGAAAATGGAGGGCGGCATAGCCAAGATATGGCAAGGCTTCATCGTCCTTTTCCATCTCAAGGGTGCTTGGTGGTATCTGATTCTTACAATAGGAATATGGGCTTGCTACTTCTACGAGACATACCTTTGCCTCTACGCCTTCCCCTTTACCCGCGAGCTTATCTCCGGCGCCGGCATGGCCGACGGCTATCTGCCCGGCCTCGTGGTGTTTGTGTTCGGCTCATGCAGCGTGGCCGTACCGTCCAACGGTGGCCTCGGCCCTTGGAACATCGCCGTGATGTTTGCCCTCTCGCTCTACAGCATATCCGAAGCCGAGGGCACAGCCTACTCCCTCACAGTCTGGACCTTCCAGACCCTCATGATCATAGCCTGCGGTATCTTCGCCGCCATCTACCTCGCCCTCACCCCCGCCCCTAAGAAAGGAAATAGCATAGAGATGGAAAAGTGACTTCATTTATTCCGTCACATATTCCGTCACTTTATCATACTGTATTTAAAGCAATTACCAAATAATCCTACTATTTTTCACCTATTATTCCGTCATTTATTCCGTCACTTGATATGTCAGAATTTGATAACTGATTTTGAGATTTAAGAATATGAGTCAAGCCAATTTTCGTAGCTTCATTCAATAAATCCATCTGACCAATGAATAATGGAGAAAGTGAATATTCCGTATTTGTCGTCTTTCCTTTTTTAACCAAAGGCCCATTAGGAACGGATAATCGTTCAATGGTTCTACGCAATTGCGTTTCTGAAATATGAGACCCTATGAGCCTGGCAATATCTCTTTTTTTTGCCTTTCCATATTTGTTTAAGAAAGGAATTAACACTGCAAGCACCTGATTATCATCCCAATCCGTCAACCCTGAATACTCCGACAAGTTATTGGTCAATTCATAATATCTACGAGGTAGGATATAGCGTATAGCTGATGTCTTACCACGTTTTTCTATATACCCCATTGCCAATAATTTTTTTGCAATTTCTTTATCTAATGGCACGTGTCCATCTTTTATTGCACAGAATGTAAGAATATCAAATACCGATAATTTTTGATTTTCAGGCAATTCTTCTTGTATACTCTTTATAAACAGCGCAAATCCGGGATCTTTGACTGTTGAAGATAGAATAGCAACAACTTGGTAATCATCTGATTTCTTATAATCAGGTGTAAGTTTACCCTCTGAAAGTGTAAGGCGGAAAATTACATCCATACCTTGTCCGGCTCGTTCGACTATACCGGTAAGGGCCAACACATCAGCCAATAATCTATTACGAGGGGTACTTGAGACTGTCAAAATATTATCAAGTGTTACGCCCAAAGGAAAGCCACCCGGGCTTGCAACAATCAGTCTTCCCGGATAGTGCTTGATCACTATTTCGCTTTGTAAACGGTAATCTCTATGAGCAAAAGCATTATTTACAACCTCGCGTATTACCAATTCATTGAAGAATGGTATATCAAAAATGTATGCACCTTCCTGCACCGGTACACTTCCATTTCTTTCATTTATCGCTCTCCATAATTTATCAATAAGTAGATAAAATGGATCTGTAAATGTCAGTCTTTTATCGAAACGCTCCTGACCTTCGGTATTTCTGAATTCTAATTGTACTTTTGCTTGCGGAAAATGGGCATGAATCAATTCTTCTTTACCGACTAAGAGTAATGCCGCATTTGTAACTTTTTGCCCCACCATCAGCTTCAAGTCATTCAAAGCTTGAAAATCTGATAGAGAGGTAAATGTCTGATTACCTTGTTTACGAGCATATTTTTCTTTTAAAATTCTTATAGCCTCCTTATTTAGATCATTAATTGTGACTCCATCACAAATAGCTTGAGAATAATCAGGATCCGTTTCCTGCAAAATATTAAATAATACTCTATCAGGCATTGGTATCAATTCATCTCCTGAACGCCAAAGGGCAACATCTTCATATTTTAAAGCTTTACCGACAGGATGACGTGGAATATCAACAACAACAACCCTGCGATTTTTATCGTCATATAATTCGTAGGCAGACACCGGTATACGTAATGAATTATAAATATCATTCTCCAACTTTCCAAGAGCGTTTTCATTTTGACGAGTTCCAACTACATTATGAGGATACTTATCTTCCATTCCAAATACAAGATAACCTCCACCGGAATTTGCAAGCGCAACAACATATCCAAGAATACATTTTCTACGTTCTGACGGTTTTTGTTTGTCAGCTCCATTAAAAGACATATTTCCATTCTGACAACGTTTGAATTCTACGTGATCTTCACTCTCACGCATTGATTTCAATCTTTCTATGGTCAACTTTGTTTTATCCATTTTACTGTTATATTATTTTTTACAACTGCAAAGATACTTATAATATTGGAAATTCATTTCTAAACCGAGCCCAACTTATTTACATCTTTATATTTTTATAAAATAGGTAGCAACCTAAATTAAAACGCCACAGATACAGAAGTATCCGTGGCGTTTGTGACGATGGAGATAGGGAGGTTTACTCTTTAACGCGCTCAAGATAAGAACCGTCGCGGGTGTCGATACGGATCTTGTCGCCGATGTTGCAGAAGAGGGGCACGCGTACCTCGGCGCCGGTCTCTACTGTGGCGGGCTTGAGGGTATTGGTGGCGGTGTCACCCTTGATACCGGGCTCGGTATAGGTGATTTCGAGAACGGTCTTTACGGGCATTTCTGCATAGAGTACAGTGTCGGTAGAAGCGTCGCTTACAACCTCAACCATGTCGCCTTCTTTCATGAAGTCGCTGCCGGTAACGAGTGTTTTGCTGATAGGAATCTGCTCGTAGGTCTCCTGATTCATGAAGATATCATCGCCGCCGTCGGCATAGAGATACTGATAGGGACGACGCTCCACGCGGACGTCTTCGAGCTTCTCGCCGATGTTGAAGCGACGCTCGAGAACTCGGCCGTCAACTACGTTTTTGAGCTTGGTGCGCATGAATGTGTTGCCTTTGCCGGGCTTTACGTGGAGGAATTCCACGCAGAAGTACAGACTGCCGTCCATGCGGATGCAGGTGCCGTTCTTGATGTCTTGTGCGTTAATCATATATGTGTTGTTGTGATATAATCGGTTTGAGAGTGCAAATTTACTAAATTCCCTCCTATCTCACAAATTTTTTCGTCATTCTACCACCGAGCTGACGGCCGGGCCTTGGGCGAATATTGTCTCTATCTTCGTGCCGGGGGTGAGGGCGGTGCTGTCGGTAACGGCATGGCCGTCCACGCGCGTTATGCTGTAGCCGCGCCGCAGGGTGGCCTCGGGCGAGAGGGCGTCGAGAAGTTCGCCGAGGGCGTCGAGGCGCTGCCGCTGCCGCGACATGATATTGGCTACAGAAGTGCCTATAAGCGTCGCTACGGCCTCGCCGGTGCGCTGACGGTGCCGTTCTACCACATTCTGCGCCAAGGCCGGCAGAAGGCCGCTATAATAGGCCAGTTGCTGCTTCTGGGAGCTGACGTTGCTCTTCACGGCCGAGAGGATGTCGTTTCCTATGCGGGCAATGGCGTCGTAGGCCGCCCCTACGCGCGATATCAGCACCTCGGCGGCGGCAGTTGGAGTCTTCACGCGGGTATTGGCGATATAGTCGAGCACGGTGATATCGCGCTCATGGCCTATGCCTACTATCACCGGCAGGGGGAAGGAGGCCACATTTAGAGCGAGCTTATAATCGTCGAACCATGCAAGGTCGGCCACAGCGCCACCGCCGCGGATTATCACCACGGCGTCGAAACTCTCTATCCGCTCCATCACCGCCTCAAGAGCCGCTATCACTCCCGGCGCCGTGCGCTCGCCCTGCATGGGCGCCTCGAAGAGGGTGGTGGTGAAGCGAAGTCGCAAAGGATTGGTGTGCAGGTGCTTGATAAAGTCGCCGTAGCCGGCAGCCCCGCGCGCCGATATCACGGCTATGCGGTATGGCACCGGCGCCCAAGGCAAGCTGCGGTTGAGCTCGTAGACGCCGTCTTTTTTCAGCTGCTCTATTATGGCATTGCGCCTGCGGGCAAGGTCGCCGACGGTATAATCGGGGTCTATGTCGGTGATTATAAGGCTGAAACCATATACGGCATGAAAATTAACATTTACCCTGACCATAATTTTCATGTCGGAGCGCAGCCGGCAGCCGGTGGCAGCCTCGAAGCGCGCGGCGAGCACTGCGAAAGTCGAAGCCCATATCACAGCCCTCGCCTTAGCCAAGGGTGTGCCGGAGTCGTCTTTCTGTATCAGCTCCATATAGCAATGACCTCCGCTTGTGCGGAGGTCAGAAGTCTCGCCCGCTACCCATACGCCGGTCAGGCCGGGAGCGGATGTGAGTGCACGTGCCACCCGGCGGTTGAGCTCGAGCAGCGATATAGGGTCGGCGGTCATTGTTGAGCGGCGGCTATCTTTTCTTTAAATTCCTTTACTCTCACCAACTTGCGGCCATCGTAGCGGTAGGCCTGCACGGAGTCCATCAGCTTGGCGGCTTCAGGGCGCTCTCCGGCCGGGAGATTGTCGAAACTATTGTTGTAAATCATGAAAAGCTCTTGCTCCGGGTCGTAGTCTATGCCTATGAAAAAAGGCGAGGGCATTTCTGCCAAAGCTGCTTCGGAGCGCTTTGCCGGCTGGATGAAATCTGCCGACGCAGGCAAGGCAACATCGGGCAGACGCTTCCAGTCGGCAGCGCGGTAGAAACTTACTCCGCTATCTTTCACCGGTGTAGCCACAGTCTCGATAAAAGCCACTATGGTATCGCCGCGGTTTGGCAGCACGGCCACCTGCAGCTCCGACAGCCCCGACATCACAGCCGTGAGCTTAGCCGGATTCTCTGCCACTACCCTCGCCTTGCCGTTGAGCATATTTGAGGTAGCGGTCTCTACTCCGCTGTGGAAATAGTCGAGCATGTCGAGGCGTGCATTTGTAGTGAGCATGGGCACTGCCTCTGCCGGGGCGGCGGCGAAAAATTCGGCTGCCGTGCGTCCCATGGCAGGCAGACTGAGAGCCAATGCGGCGATAAGAGCGGCGATTTTCATTTCTTACGGCTTTTACGGGGCTTTGCGGGTGTTTCTTTAGTTTTATCCTTGCGGCCTGAGGTGCGGGCATAGTCCCGGTCTTTGTCGGCCACCTCGCTGTAGAGGCGTTTGCCGAAGAAGTCGAGACCTTTGAGTGCCGCCACTACGCGGTTGGCGTCGGCCTTGCGCACATCGAAGAGCGAATATGAGGGCAACAGGTCGATACGGCCTACATCTACTCGCGAGCCGGCCACATTCTTGTTGAGCAGCTCTATGAGGTTGCCGGCGAAGAACCCGTCGGCCTTGCCTACATTGACATATATTCGCGCCATGCCGCGCTCGGCGGTGCGGCGGTCTTTGTCTTTCTCGCTGCGGGGCGCACGCTCTTTCTCCTTGCGTTCCTTGGCAGGTTTCTCGTCGATGAAGTCGATGTTGGGGGCGTCTTTATAATAGTTGAGCAGACGGTTGAACTCGAGCGACAGCACCCGTTTGAGGAGGTCTTCGGTGGTGAGCCAAGAGAGTTTCTTGAGCACACCGGGCAGGTAGCGCATGATCTCTTCTTCGTTGACCTCTACGCGCTCAAGGCGGTCGGCGAGGTTATAGAGCTGTTTCTCAATGATATGCTGAGGCGTAGGCACTTCCTTGCGCTCGAATTTCTTGCCTATGATACGCTCTATCTCGCGCAGCTTGCCTTTCTCGCGAGAGTGGATGATGGCAATAGACACACCTGTCTTGCCGGCACGGCCTGTACGGCCCGAGCGGTGGGTATAGACTGCCGTATCGTCGGGCAGACCGTAGTTGATCACATGGGTGAGGTCGTCTACATCAAGACCGCGGGCGGCGACGTCGGTGGCCACGAGGAGGGTGAGCACGCGGTCGCGGAATTTCTTCATCACGATGTCGCGCTGCTGCTGGCTGAGGTCGCCGTGGAGGGCGTCGGCATTATAGCCGTCGCTGATGAGGCGGTCGGCAATCTCCTGTGTGTCGCGGCGAGTGCGGCAGAATATGATGGCGTAGATATTGGGGTTGTTGTCGGCAATGCGCTTCAAGGCAAGATATTTGTCCTTGGCATTCACCATATAATATACATGGCGCACGTTCTTGGCGCCCTCATTGCGAGTGCCCACAACTATTTCCTCGGGGTCGTGCATGAAGCGCTTGGCTATCTTCGCTACCTCGGCAGGCATGGTGGCCGAGAACATGAGCATTTTGCGGTCGTCGGGCACATGGGAGAGGATATCGTTGATAGAATCGACGAATCCCATGTTGAGCATTTCGTCGGCCTCGTCGAGCACTACGGTGTGGACGCCTTCTAGCTTCACAACCCCGCGGTTGATAAGGTCGATGAGTCGGCCCGGGGTGGCGACGATGATCTGCACACCCTGCTTGAGGGCGCGGATCTGGCTCTCGATACTGCTGCCGCCATATACAGGCAGCACAGTCACATCTTCCATATATTTTGAGAAGTCGGCAAGGTCACCGGCTATCTGCAGGCAGAGCTCGCGGGTGGGGGCGAGGATGAGTGCCTGAGGAGAGTGTCGGTGAGCGTCGATTCGCTGCAATACCGGCAAGCCGAAAGCGGCTGTCTTGCCGGTGCCGGTCTGAGCCAGAGCCACCAGATCACGGTCGCCGCCGAGGAGCACCGGGATAACTTTTTCTTGTACGGGCATTGGTGTCTCGAAGCCCATATCGGCGATGCCGCGGAGTAAATCATCGCGTACGCCTAATTCTTCAAATGTCATATATCTATTTTTTTAATGAACTACAAAGATACGAATAAGAGAGAGCAATGCAAAATTTATTTTGACATTGCCGAGAACTCCTTTCATAGATACAACAATCCAAAACAAAAATGGTGCGCCGGGCTTTATATTTTTTGAAAAGTTTCCGGG
>OFGC01000254.1_pt1 | contig 61212 bp, 46 predicted proteins | sample 1521691 | NCBI WGS metagenome assembly OFGC01 (sample SAMEA3504121, study PRJEB24116) | mouse gut metagenome | biome: mouse gut; feature: mouse-associated habitat; material: faeces | place: Denmark | collected 2011
CGCTTTAAACCTCAAGTTTTCAAGTTGCAAGGCAACTTGCGAAACTTGAACTGATAAAAGAAAATCGGCCGTCAGCGAGAGCCGGCGGCCGAGTAGAGAGTAGATTGCTCAATCGGGCAGAGCCCGAGAGCTATGAGGGGGCTTTAATTATTGAGCTTCTTCAACGGGAGCAACTTCAGCAGCCTCTTCAACAACAACGGTGGTGTCGTTGGTAAGAGTGTCAACTACCTCAGCGGCAGCGGCAACTTCTTCTACAGCTACGGTGTCTGCAGCTACTTCAGTTTCAGCAGCAGCTTCTTTGTTGCCACAAGCGAAGAACGACATGCTGAATACTACAGCAAGCATAAGAACTAACTTTTTCATCTTAGTTACGATTTAGTAATAAAACATTTTTTGCTTCAAAAGTGCTGCAAAGTTACGTCAGATTTTTGATATGTAAAAATTTTTAGCAAAAAAAATCGTCAGTTGTCCTCAATTTTAACATTTCAGTGCTTGCATAGATAGTTTTTGAATCAATCGTAGCGCATGTCGGCAAGCATAGACTGCAATCTTATGCGGGCCTGATGTATGCGGCTTTTCACCGTTCCGAGCGGCAGATTCATCTGTTTTGCAATCTCGGCATAGCGGTATCCGGAGATAAAAAGCGTGAAAGGCTGGCGGTAATCGTCTGAAAAAGAGGCTATGGCTGCCTGTATTTCTTTGGCGTTTATGGCACCCTCAGGGCTGTCGAAGCCTGAATCCTGCGAAAAATTCAGTTGATACAGATCGTCGCTCTGGTCCACAATAACCACAGAACGCGCTTCCTTGCGGTATTTGTTAATGAAAAGGTTGCGCATGATTGTAAAAATCCACCCCTTGAAATTAACATTCTCCACATATTTGTCTTCACTGTCAAGAGCCTTTAGTGTGGTATCCTGAAGTAAATCGTAGGCGTCGTCGCGGTTGGAGGTCAGCGCGTAGGCGAAATTGAGCAGGTTGCGCTGTACTGAAAGTAATTTGGTCTGAAAAGTATTTGATCCCATAATTTTATAGTCTTGCGTTAATCATAAGTTATATTTAAAACACTCCACGAGGGTTTAGGTTGGGCGTTTTTGCATATTTTTACGCTTTTTAGAGAACTAAAATATTATTTTTCACCCGTGATTTTGCTAAATTTGCAAAAAAAATCTAACCTACGCTCATGAACCTTAGACCCTTGATATCTGTTTTAGCGGGAGTATTTATCTCCATGTCAGCAGCTTCTGTTACTTCGAATCTCGGCCATCATGATTTTATGTATGCCGGCGAGGGAAAACGGCCTTTGATCTACATCGTCAAGGATGGCACGGTGGCGTGGAGCCATGAAGCAGAAGGGCGCCGCGGCGAAATCAGCGACGCCATACTTCTGACTGACGGCAACATTCTTGTCGCCCATCAGTACGGCGTCATGGAGATTGCCCCCGACCACTCCACGGTATGGAGCTACGACGCACCCGAGGGTACTGAAATACATACAATACAGCCGATAGGCAATGACAAAGTAGTCTTTGTGCAGAATGGCAAACCTGCCAAGGTCGTTGTGATGGCGATTCCTTCAACGGAGATTGTGTCGGAATTTACGGTTGACGTGCCTGAGAGCGCGTCGGTCCACGGCCAGTTCCGCAACGCCCGCCTGACATCAAAGGGCACTTTATTGGTGTCGAACATGGCCGGCGGATATATCAGCGAATATAACGACGAGGGCAAAGAGATAGACCGCTGGGAGATTGCCGGCCCATGGTCGTGCTCGGAGGTCGGCAAAGCCCCGCACCTGCTTGCAGTAGGGAAGAAAAGCACCCTGCGCGAGATTGACCGCCGCGGGAATATCATCTCGGAGATAAAACTTGACACGCTCGGCATAACTTCGGCTCAGAAAGCCGTACGCCTGAAAAATGGCAATACCATTGTCAACAACTGGTATAATGAATGGAGCAAGACTCCGCTCGACACACTCAATGCCCCCGTGCAGGCCATAGAAATCACTCCAAAGGGAGAAGTCGTGTGGCAGCTCAAGGCATGGAAAGACCCATGTCTGGGACCGTCGACAACAATTCAGCCTCTTGATCAGGCTGTCAACAGGCAGAGCATGTTTTTCGGCCGCCACAATGGCCGCAGCCCCAAGCTCTTTGTAGAGCCCAACAAACCTATAGGCAAGGCCAAAGGCGCCGTGCCCGGGCGTGTGGCATGGATTCATTCGCCCGGTGTCGCCCGGTGGGACGGCCGCACGGGTCTGTGGGTGGAAGACCGATGGAACAATCAGGCCAAGGCCGACCGGCTCTTGAAAGAGACTATAAAGACTGTCGGCGGCAAAGACGACGCCAAGGCTGCGTGGAAAGCTATATTCTCAGATTTCAACAAGCGCCACGGCAAGGGCAGCAAGGGTTATCGCAAGGGTGAGAAAATAGCTATAAAGCTCAATATGAACAATGCAATCACTCACCGCGACACCATCGAGCTCAACTCGTCGCCGTTTGTGACTCTCGCTTTGGTAAAGACTCTCGTTGAAGACGGCGGCGTGCGTCCGGCCGATATCATCGTCTGCGAGCCAAGCCGCGCCATTACCGACAGTATCTACAATAAAATCCATCGCCTATACCCCGACATCACCTTTATTGACAATATCGGAGGCGACGGCAGGGAGAAATGCGAGTATTACCCTGAAAGGATAGTGTATTCGGTAGATAACGGCAAGATGGCGCGAGGTTTGGCCAAATGTATCGTAGACGCCGACTATGTGATAAACAGTGCATTGCTCAAGACTCATTCAGGCCCCGGCGTGACACTCACGGGTAAAAACTGGTATGGCGCTACCGACATAGCCTTGCAATGGCGCAAGAACGCCCACAACAATGTCAGTCAGGACAAGCGCAACGGCAAGCCCGGCTACAAGACGTTCGTAGACTTTATCGCCCATCCCGATTTGGGCGGCAAATGCCTGCTTTTCCTTATCGACGGCACCTACGGCTCGCGCGATGTCAACGGCGCTCCTTATCCAAAATGGCAGAAAGCACCATTCGGAGGCGACTGGGCATGCAGTATCATAGCCTCGCAGGACGCTCTTGCCGCCGACGCTGTAGCCATGGATATAATAATAGGAGAGTGGCCCGAGTTCGGAAGCCTCAACTATTGCGATGAATATCTCCGCGAGGCAGCCTCGATACCGTCGGCCCCGAGCGGTACGATATATAAGGTAGACGGCAAAGCCCTCGACGCGCCGCTCGGCCTTATGGAGCACTGGAATAATCCGGTCGATAAGAAATATGAGGCTATAGATTTGGTTTACCGAAAAATAGAGTGATATGAAATACCATCTGATCTTGGCGGCCTTGGTGCTCGCCGTGGCAGCTTCAGAGGCAAAGGCAGCTGATACCGAGGTGATGTATCTCTCCGGTAAGGACGCCGACGACCCCGTCGAATGGCAATTCCGCTGCTCAGAAGGCATGAATTCGGGCAAATGGACTACAATCGGTGTACCCTCATGCTGGGAGCAGCAGGGCTTCGGAGCATATACCTACGGTCGTTTCTATCTCGATAAAAAAGCAAGTCCGAGCTCGGAGACAGGCGAATATCGCCGCACTTTCGATGTGCCTGCCGATTGGTGGGGCAAGACCGTACGTCTTGTGTTCGAAGGTGTTATGACCGACGCCTCAGTCAAGATAAACGGCAAGAGTGCGGGCGATGTCCATCAAGGGGCGTTCACGGCTTTCAGTTATGATATATCGCGCCTGCTGAAATACGGCAAAGAAAACACCATCGATGTATTTGTAAAGAAAGAGTCAGACAACAAATCTGTCAATGCGGCCGAGCGACGTGCCGACTGGTGGCTCTTCGGCGGTATCTACAGGCCGGTATATTTAGAGGTGCTTCCTGCGAAGCATATATCCAAGGTAATGACCGACGCCAAGGCCGACGGCACTCTCAATCTGCGCCTGACTACGAGCAGACTGCCTGCCGGTGCTTCATTGACGGCTGAAATCGACGGCGCTCAGACGCAAGTGGTCGGTTTGTCGGCAGGCTCTGAGCATGATGTCAGTTTCTCCTTCGGCAATGTCAAGCGATGGGATCCCGAGCACCCCAATCTCTATAATCTGCGCCTCACCCTTAAAGACAGCAAGGGGCGGGAGATTCACTCTGTAAATCAGAAAGTAGGCTTCCGCACGCTCGAATTTATGCCGCGCGACGGTTTTTATCTCAACGGCACCCGTCTTGTGATGAAAGGCGTAAACCGCCATTGCTTCTATCCCGAGACCGGGCGCGCCACATCGCGCAGCCGTGACCTTGAAGATGTGAGACTGCTCAAAGGCATGAACGCCAACGCTATCCGCTCGCACTATCAGCCCGACAGACACCTGCTTGAACTATGCGATTCGCTCGGCCTGCTCTATTTCGACGAACTTGCAGGCTGGCAGGACCCTTACGACAATACCGTAGGTCCGAAGATTCTCACAGAGATGATAGAGCACGACGCGAATCATCCGTCGGTCTTCGCTTGGGGCAACGGCAATGAGGGCGGCTTTAACTATTCATTACTGCCACTATATGAGCAACTTGACATACAGGGACGCAAGGTGGCACATCCGTGGTCGCTCAAAGACGGCCTCGACACCCACCATTATCCCGCCTACCAGACCGGCGTGGCTCGCTTTGTCAACGGCTATCAGGTATTCATGCCTACCGAATTTCTTCATTCCCAATTCGATAAAGGCGGCGGCGCCTCTCTCGACGATTTCTGGGCAAACTGGTCGCAGAGCCCGCTCTTTGCCGGCGGTTTTATCTGGGCGATGGTCGACGAGGGTGTAATGCGCACCGATATCGGAAAGATTGACACCAACGAAGGAAACGCCCCCGACGGTATCGTAGGGCCGCACCGCGAGAAAGAGGGCTCATGGTATACGATACGCGATGTATGGTCGCCTCTTCAGATTGCGCCGCTTACGGTGCGCCGCGGCAGAGTGCCGGTTTTGAATATCACAAACAGGTCGCTCTTCTCGTCTCTTGGCGAGTATTCGCTTTGCTATGAGGTGCTGGCGGCCTCGTTGGATAAAGGCGAAAAGGTGTTGGCTTCAGGACGTGTGGATTTGAAAGACGCAATGCCCGGCGAGGCTGTGAACGTAGGCCTCGGCAATAGCGGAGATTTCAGTCAAGGCGATTTTCTGAGGCTGACATTTCTCGACAGCAAGGCCGATACCGTAAACGTGTCCACATATCCAATGCTCTATGCCGATGAGTTTTATAAGGAAAACATTCACCCGGCGTCGGCAGGAAAAGCTTCTGTCGAGGGCTATACTCTCAAAAGCGGCGATGTGACGGCAGAGATAGACCCGGCAACCGGCTATCTGTCAAGAGTGACGCGCGGAGGCCGTGTGATACCTTTCGGCAAGGGCCCCGTGCCTGTCGGCATGAAGATGTCGCTTTCGTGCATACAGGTTGATGACAGCGGCGATACCGCCAAGATTATCGCCCGCTACAAAGGCGCTGTCGATTCGATAGTGTGGAGCATGACGCCCGACGGTCAGCTCGGCCTTGACATACTCATGCTTAAGAGCAAGAACGGCAATGGCTATGAGGGAGAGTTTGTCGACAAGACAATACGCAATTTCGGCTTTAGTTTTTCTTATCCCGAAGAACTGTGCACCGGCATGACATGGGTGGGCAAAGGCCCTTACCGGGTATGGCGCAACCGTCGCCGGGGCACCAATTACGGCCTTTGGCATAAAGACTACAACAATACCGTCACCGGGCAATGGGACGAAGGCTCGGTATATCCGGAGTTCAAGGGCTATCATGCCAATATCTATGAGGCGCGCGTAGAGTCGGAAAAATCGCCGTTTACCGTCCGAAGCGAGACCGACGGCCTCTATCTGCGCATGTTTACTCCGGAAGAGCCTCGGCCCGGGGAGCGGGTGTCGCGCACGATGACGCCTTTCCCCGAGGGCGATGTATCGTTCTTGCTCGACATACCGCCTATCCGCTCATATAAACCTCTTGAGCAGCTCGGTCCGGGCGGAATAGCTCCAAACGTGCGTATCAACAAGGGCGACGACGGTATTCGCCTCAAGCTATGGTTAGATTTCTCGGAATAAAAACAGGGTGCCACCTCGCGTGGTACCCTGTCTTTCGGCTGGAAGCCCAATCATGATTTTTCCGTCTTATTGCGGAGCAGTTTCAGTATTTATAGACAGTGATGATATTTTTCCCGTGCCTTTGCAGGTGTTTATTCTGAAGTCGTCATCCATGCCGGTGATTATGGCATGTGCTATTGAGCTTTGGTCAAGTTTTAGCTCTTCAATCTTGCCGCGGGGGCATTTCAGTTCGTCGATATTGCTCTGATATAAAAGAAGCCGCTTGTCTGTGTCTACGGTGAGTCTGTCATAGTCCAGATGGTGGAGTGCTACCGAATAATCCGCAGAAGAGATGTAATCCAAGGTCATGCCTGCGGGCAGCTCTATCGTGATGGGCCATGACTCATCGATGTAGAAGCCGTAGACGCTGTTCTTTTTCTCGGAGTCTATCCAATTCTCCGGGTCGATGGTCAACACAAGTGTTTCGCCCTGCAGCGACTGCGACAGTATCATGCCGAAGCCGGCTTCCGTATGCAGCACGGGTGCGGATATGGAGTCGCTTGTGGTGATGGTGATACCGTTGAAGTTGTGTATCCAGTATTCGTAGTCTGTCGGTTGGCTTGTCACTTTTATAGCCTTGAACTCTGCCGGTAATGCCACTTCGGCAGATTCATCCCAATGCGACTTAATGCCGCAGTTGTCGCGGGTTTTCATCGTGGCCGCTCCGGTCACTGTCAAGGCAAGTCCTGCCAGAAAGGCACCACCGATAATATATGTGCTGAGTTTCATGATTTGTTCGTTTTTAGATAGTTTTCATACATCATGCCGATTTCTTTAGGCGTTATGCCCAGCAGCATGAGTTGACGGAAGAAATAGTCGGTCTCTTCGTTGAGGAAGGTCTGCTTTTTCTCGGCGCTTACTTTCTGCATTGCGTCGTCGCAGATGAAGAAGCCGACACCGCGCTTGTTGAAGATAACTCCGAGCCGCTCGAGGTGGTCGTAGCTGCGCATTACAGTGTTGGCATTCACCTCAAGCGAGGCGGCATATTCGCGCACCGACGGTATCCGCGCACCGGCGGCGAGAGTGCCGGCAAGCACTTGGTCGCATATCATATCGGCGATCTGAAGATTGATGGCCTTGTTGTTTTCCTTGAATATCATGGCGTTTACCAGCGTTTTATGATTTCTGACTCGCGCAGACGAATGAATGACAGGATATAATTGAATCCGGCTATCGCGAGAGTGCAGCAGATAAAGAGGTTCACGGTGAGATCTTTGTCGTCGATTCCGAACGGACCGCTTTCGATATAATATCCTGCGGTGTGATAGGAGTCAATTACCAAGAACCAAGCCCATAGATATATGCAATATATTACAAAGAGACTTGCCGTGGTCTTTATAAGCGAGTGGCGTGCCCATACTATAGAGCCGAGGAAGTAGAACGACTGCGCGAAAACGAATAGCGACAGAATCATTACGCTTGCGCTTTTGAAAAGTCCGGCTTCGGAGGGATGGAAAAGGATATTGCACCAATCAAGAGGCCGCACATCTACGCCGTAGGCTATAGATGTGAATGCCACCCTCACCCAGTCGGCGAACACCGCCACAAGGAAATATAGCAATATAAAGCCCGGCACTGTTATAATCCATCGGCACAGGAATTTCTCGAACTGCGAGGCCGGGAGCATTAGAGAAGCCAATGCGCTCTTGGGGTCTGACATGGTCTTGAATGAGTTGGAGGCTGTGATACATCCTATTATAAATAGGCCGGCAGTCATCCACCCGAGCAATGTCATGGCAATGATATGGTTGTAAGTCTTGAGGTCGTCCTGAGAATTATAATACCTGAGGCTGTTGGCGTTGAACACAGCGCAGAGCACTGTGATAGCCACGAGTATGCCTCCGAGGGCTAAAAGTCCGGTCAGCAGTGAATTGCGTTTCGAGGCGAAGTCGAACTTCAGGAGCGCTGCCATGCGTTTGAGGCTGAATATCTGATTGTTGCTCATTGCTCTGCGGATTTATGGGTGAATATCAGCTTGATTTTCTCGGGGTTCGATATGGCGAACTCGAAAAGCGTCTCGAGGTTGAGCTCGGTTTCTTCATCGTCGGTGTTTGGCAATATCACCTCAGAGCCGCCGAGAGCCTGCTTGGCATAAAGAGCCGACTCTATAGCAGCCTTCGAGTCAGTGGTGGTGAATTTAAGCTTGCGTGAAATATCGATGACGCTCTCGTTGAGCAGGGGTGAGGCCTCGTTCATTATCACCACATGGTCGAGCAGGCTGTCGATGTCGCGCACCTGATGTGTGGAGATGATTATGGAGCGGTCGTCGTTCATGTTCTGCGCTATAAAGCGGCGGAAGGCGCTCTTGCCCGGTATGTCGAGGCCGTTGGTGGGTTCGTCCATAAGTATGAGCGGTGTGTTGCAGGCAAGGGCGAAGCTCATGTATACTTTCTTTTTCTGACCCATCGACAGCGCTCCGAGATTTACATCCGGGTCCATGTCGAATACCTCGAGATGACGCTGCATGTCGGCTTCGGAGAAGCGGGGATAGAAAGGAGCGTTTGCCTTCACGTAATCTTTCAGCTTTATGGCCGGCAGAGTGAATTCTTCTGATACCATAAAAATATCAGAAAGCGTCTCTGGCAATCGACGTCGTGTGTCAATGCCTTGGTAGAGTACATGGCCCTCGGAGGGGGTGAGTGCTCCGGCGATAAGATAGAGCAGGGTAGACTTGCCTGCGCCGTTGCGGCCGAGCAGACCGTAGACGCCGCCACGGCCTATCTCAAGAGAGAAGTCGTCGAGCACCGGACGGCTCTTGCGGCGGTAAGCAAAGGTGAGATTGCAGATTTTTAGCATATTTAGTGTATTAGTATAATAGTACACTGCAAAGGTATGCACTATTTCTGAATCCACCAAATTTTTTTGAAAAAATTTTTAATATGCGTGAACAATAGCGAAGTCCCGCTTGTTTGGATAATACAAAAACAAGAATAACTATGGAACAGAAAAGTATCAAAGGTACACGTACCGAACATAATCTCCTCGCATCATTCGCCGGCGAAAGCCAGGCCCGCTCACGATATACTCTCTTTGCAGAGAAAGCAAAAGAAGAAGGCTACGAGCAGATAGCCGCAGTCTTCCTTGAGACTGCCGAGCAGGAGCTCAGCCACGCACGTATGTTCTTCTCTCTTCTTGAGGGCGGCACTGTGGAAATCACCGCAGGCTATCCTGCAGGCGTTGTAGGCGATACAGCCAAAAACCTTGCCGAAGCAGCTGCCGGAGAGCGTGAGGAGTGGAGCGACCTCTATGAGAGTTTCGCAAAGACCGCTCAGGAAGAGGGCTTCCCTCAGATTGCCAATGCCTATAAGCTTATCGCCAAGGTAGAGCAAATGCACGAGGCACGCTATCTCAAACTCCTTGAGCGTATGGAAAACGGCACTGTCTTCGAAGACGCCGAGCCGGTAGAATGGATGTGCCGCAAGTGTGGCTTCACCATCACTGCTAAATCAGCCCCCAAACGCTGCCCCGTATGCGGTATGCCTCAGGGTTGGTTTGAGCGCAAACCTCAGAATTATTAATTCAAGTTTAGCAAGTTGCCATGCAACTTGAAGACTTGAGGTTTAATGCGCTTTCAGCACAGTTTATGCAGTTTAAAAAGTTTAATTAAAGTGTACTAAACTCATTAAACGTGTTAAACTCAAAATAAACAAGTTTCGCTCGCGAAACTTATAATTTACATTTCATGAAAGCGGCCGTCTACGCCTACGGGCAATATGACGGCCGCTTGTTTTTTTACAAGTTTCGTAAACGAAACTTATCATTAATCTCGTTGCGAAATTAATAATATAGTGCCATGCGGCAAAATTTTTTTTGACTGATTTATACACTATTTAATTCTTTTGTTAAACATTAGTTAATGTGAATCAGCCGGTTAAACTTTGGGCGGAGTTCGGCGTCAAAGTAAGTGTAAATCGAAAACGAATAATTTAAAAACGACAGATAAGATATGAAAAAGATTGTAATTGCAACCCTCGCCCTCGTCGCCGGTATCGGCACCACTTTCGCCCAGCAGCCTGCCAACACTTCAGCTTGCTGCCCCAACGGAAACAACGCAAAGCAGTGCGACGTGAAAGGCCGCAAGGCATGCGCCCCCAACCCCTTCGAAGGTCTCAACCTCACTGCCGAGCAGCAGACCAAGGTAGACGCTCTCAAGGCTGAGTGCAAGGCCGGCCGCGAGAAAGCACAGGCCGACAAGAAAGCCGACCGTCAGAAGCAGCGCAACGACCGTGCCGACGCCCGCAAGGCTCAGCGCACCGAAATGCTTGCCAAAGTGAAGGCAATCCTCACCCCCGAGCAGTATGTGCAGTTTCTTGAGAACAACTTCGTAAACGGCGACAACGCTCCCCAAGGCGCTCCCGGCAAACTCGCCAAGAACGACCGCCGCAAAGCCGACAAAGGCCAGCGCCCCGCCCGCAAAGGCGACAAAGCTCAGCAGACCCAGCGCCCAGAGAGCAAGTAAAAATCTTTAAATTAGAAAAATACGGCAATAGAATAAGTTCTGTTGCCGTATTTGTTTTTTCATTGTGCTTGTCATGATTTACCACGAAATTACTGTACCCAATTGGATACCGTCAGGCCAAACACGGCTTGGAGACCATGTCTCTGTCAGGATTTTATATTTGGAAGTTTGAGATTGTGATGAAATCTGTTCGGCGTATGCATGCATAGTAACATTGTTCTCAGAATATTCATATTCTGTCATTATGATAAACACATCGTCATCAATACGTAAAAAGATTCTACCATCCCAATTTTCCGGATATGATAACGTGTAGTCAATGCTGCCAAATATTATTATAGGTCCATATTGTTTATCGTTTTCGAGATATGCTCCATAAAAACCGAATGATAAAGAAGAGTATGGATATAATGTATGGCTAAAGCTGCCGTCTTTATTATAGAAATAAATTTGCGTAGGCTTGGAGTCGGCTATTTCGTAAGTATAGCCGTTAAACTCTATTGAAATATTTTTGTCAGTGAACGAGCCGGGGGTATCTTGTAAGAGTAGATTATTACCATCCGAATCCTGAATGGCAAAACCGAAAACCCGTCCGCACACCCTGTCACAATCAATAAGCTCAGGCTCTTTAGTGTCTTCGCACGAAGCCAGCGTCAATGAGATGGCCCAGATGATTAACAACAATATTTTTTTCAACATAGCTTTACTTATTTGGCGTTGGTACTATATACTTTAAATCTTTATGATAAGTATAGGCGCCTACCGTAAGGTAACCTGAATTATAATATCCATTTCCATCGCCATTGTAGCCCCAGTTTATATATACATTCGGGTCGGAAATATAATTCAGATAATTCGTTTGAACCTTTACGAATCTTCCGGGAGAGGTCACCGTATAAAGGGATACAGCATATCGACGGTAATAAGACTTGAATCCACAAGCCACAAAAGCGTGACCGACCTCACTGCCGTTGGAATCATACGCCGTACCTCTGACATACACAGGTTTTGATTCAGATACGTATTTTGATATGTCAGTTATACTTGTCATATTAATAATTCCGGAAGTCAGATAGCCACACTTTTTGAATGTCGAGTTTGCATTATCTGTTGTAATTCCAGTGCCTTCGGCAGAAAATGTGGCGTTCGACATTTCTGCAAGCTCCAAAAGAAAATCTGAAGTTTCAGCAGTCGAATATGATAATGGCATTTTTGACCAATCATATTTTTCAGGCCATTCATAATATCTCATGATTTGTCCCATCGCAATCGGCCCGCAACCGGCGGGAGCATTATCAATTATATTAAATTTATTCAATACCAGCGGAAAACTTTGATTATATCCCCCGTATTGCCCCCAAGAAGATAATACAAATGGAGAAATCTCGGTCTTTTCTTCTTCACAAACATAGTATCGTACAGCTGATATGGGTTTGTAATTTGTCTGGAATTGCCAATAGCAATAATTCTTAGCACTTTGGTATACTTCAGAAGAGCTCCACCCTGTCTGATTTTTACTAAGAAAATAGTCAAGGCCGTTGTTTTCTAAAATATGATAAGTTCCGTATGGCCACGACAAAAGACTGTCGTTCATTATAGATTTTGAGTTGTTGAATTGGTCTTTAAGCGATTGTGGCCATGATTCAAAGTCTTCGCCATCCTCAGGAGCTGCACGGCTGTTGATTTTTAACCCTTGCTTTTCAACCAAGCTCCACAAGAACTGATTGTCAAGCACAGAGTCTTTTGGTAGAGAAAGTGTATGCTCTATGTTTTGCTTAATAATTTCAAAAGCAAAATATGTATTGGGATTTATCTTTTCAAGATTTATATGGCCATGGTCATTGAAGGCCAATACTGGCGTGGCAGTTTTAATTGCGCTCAGAACTACAAAACCATCATTTTCTCCATAATTAATGATATACATTAAAGGAACACCAGTATCATCTAAAACGGAATCGATTGAAAGCGTATTTGCTCTAGACATTACATTGTCTAAAGATTGTATCGACATTGACATCCTTAGGGCTTCAAATATATTTACCTTAATGGAATCAGGGGCAGGTTCATCAACTTGGGCTTGTGGAGAATTGAGATTATTATCAGCAGTGTTTATAGATAATTCTTCCTGCTGATAGCAACTCGCCATGAACAATAATAATACAAAATAAAATAGTTTTTTCATAACTAAGAAGTTAATTAGGTTTGCGATGGCAAATATAATTGTTAATCCAATATTCTACAAATTTTTTTTGCCTTGTTTTTAATATTTATTGAGATATTTATTAATAATGGAGTCTGCTCGTAATCTCTAACATGAAATAGACTGTCATCAGCAGCTTTTCGGGTTAAAAAACATGTTTAAGGACATGTTTTCTTGCCTTTTTGGATAATTTATCTTAAATTCGCACGTCGTTGGAAAAATTATTATTTTTCCAACTGTTTACGCATAAAAACATCAATACCTGTTATAATAATCCTAAAACCAAAATGAGTTATCTTAAATTTGATAAGAATCTGCTCATCAACTTGGACCAGTCGCTCCCCAAAGAGATGCTCCGCACCAACCGTGCGGGTGCATATCACTGCACCACGCTGGTGGGTTGTAATACCCGCAAACAGCATGGTCTGCTCGTGATACCCATTGAGGAGATGGACAACAAGTCGCATGTGCTGCTTTCGAGCCTCGACGAGACTGTGATTCAGCACGGTGCGCCTTTCAATCTGGGTATACACCGCTATCAGGGCGGCGTATACAGCCCGGCCGGCCACAAGTATATCCGTGAGTTCGACTGCGAGGAAGTGCCGCGCATGACTTATCGCGTGGGTGGCGTGATCCTCACCAAGGAGAAAATTTTTATCAGCCATGAAAACCGAATCCTGATCCGCTATACTCTTGTGGAGGCCCACTCCGACACGACATTGCGCTTCCGTCCGTTCTTGGCTTTCCGAGAGGTAAACAGCCTCTGCGTCGCCAACGACGCAATCAACCGCGACATCGAGCATGTAAAGAACGGTATCGGCACTTGTCTCTATAAAGGCTATCCGACTCTCTACATGCAGTTTAACCGCGAGCCCGCTTGGGTCGACGAACCCAACTGGTACAATGGTATCGAATATGTGAAAGACCTTGAGCGCGGCGTGCCATACTGCGAGGACCTCTGGGTGCCCGGTTATTTCGAAGTTCCCATCAAGAAAGGCGAGTCGATAATATTCTCTGCCGGTGTAAGCCCGGTAGATACCAAGAATCTCACCAAGATGTATGAGGCCGAGGTGGCAAGCCGCACTCCCCGTACATCTTTCTTCAATTGCCTTAAAAACAGCGCCAAGCAATTCTATATCCGTCGTGGCGAAGGCACTTATATCGTGTCGGGTTTCCCGTGGGGCGTGGTACTTGCCCGCAACACCTTCATGGCTCTCCCCGGCCTTACCCTCGCCATCGACCACCGTGCCGACTTTGAGGCGATATGCGACACCGCTCTCAAATCGCTCATCAAGTATGCCGACACAGGCGAGCTCTCCAAGCACATACAAGGTATCGACATGCCCGACATCCCTCTGTGGGCTATCTGGGCAATACAGCAGTATGCCAAAAATGTGGGCATGGAAGAAGCCCGCAAGAAATATTTCGAGCCTGTAGCCCAGCTTGTCGACGACATCCTCCGCAACGGCTATCCCAACCTCTTCGTTGCTGATGAGACAGGTCTGCTGAGCACCGACGGCCATCTCCGCCCGGCTTCATGGATGAACTCGGTGCTCAACGGCGCTCCCGTCGTACGCCGCACCGGTATGCTCGTGGAATTCAACGCCTTGTGGTACAACGCCCTGATGTTTGCAGCCGCCCTCGCCGAAGGCGATGAAGGCCTTGCCCGTCAGCGCGAGAAATGGGTTGAGGCTGCCGACAAGATGAAGAAACCTTTTGTCGACACCTTCCTCAACGCAAGCGGATATCTCTACGACTTCGTCGACGGCACTTACGCCGACCCCTCTGTGCGCCCCAATATGGCCATCGCCATCGGCCTCGACTACTCGCCGCTTGACCGCCGCCAGCGCAAGAGCGTGCTCGATGTTGTCACACGTGAGCTTCTCACCCCCAAAGGTCTGCGCACTCTCTCGCCCAAGAGCTACGGCTACCGTCCCAACTACCTCGGCTCTCCCGACGAGCGCGAGTTTGCCATGCACAACGGCCCGGCACGTCCGTGGCTTGCCGGCTTCTACGCCGACGCCTACCTGCGCGTGTTCGGCATGAGCGGCGTTGGATATCTCGACCGTCTCCTGATCGGATTCGAAGACGAGATGACCGAGGGCTGCGTGGCTTCGCTGAGCCAGCTCTACGACGGCAACCCGCCATATACCGGACGCGGTGCTGTCAGCCATGCCACAAACGTGGCCGAGGTACTCAGAGCCTACCGCACTCTCAAACGCTTTGACCAGAACGCCTAACCCCAATCTTATCAATACCATATCACAATGAAAGCATTAATGTTCGGTTGGGAGTTTCCCCCTCATATCTTAGGTGGCCTCGGCACTGCCAGCTACGGACTCACCCGAGGAATGTGGGAATGTGGCGACATGGACATCACCTTCGTCATTCCCAAACCTTTCGGCGATGAAGACAAAAGTTTCGCCAACATCATCGGTACTTCTCAAGTGCCCGTGGCTTGGCGCGATGTCAACCGCGACTATGTAGAGTCGCGTATCGGCAAGGTGATGGACCCCGACCTGTATTATAAGTTGCGCGACCATATCTACGCCGACTTCAACTACATGCGCACCAACGACCTCGGATGTATAGAATTCTCAGGCCGCTACCCCGACAATATTCTCGAAGAAATCAACAATTACTCCATTACAGCCGGAGTGATAGCCCGCACTCTTGATTTCGACATCATCCATAGCCACGACTGGCTCACCTATCCTGCCGGCATACACGCCAAGCAGGTCACAGGCAAGCCTCTCGTAGTCCATGTCCACGCAACGGAGTACGACCGTTCGCGAGGTAAGCCCAACCCTACCGTCTACGGTATCGAGCGCGACGGTATGACCCATGCCGACCACGTGATCACCGTGAGCAACCTTACCCGACAGACCGTTATCGACCACTACGGTATCGACCCCTCGAAGGTGACCACGGTGCACAATGCAGTCGTGCCCCTGAGTCAGGACCTGCTCGACATCGAAATGCCGCGCGCCACAAAAGAGAAAGTTGTTACTTTCCTCGGACGTATCACCATGCAGAAAGGCCCCGAATACTTCGTGGAAGCCGCTGCCAAAGTGCTGCGTAACTGCAACAACGTCCGCTTCGTGATGGCCGGCTCGGGCGATATGATGAACAAGATGATCAACCTCGCCGCAGAGCGCGGTATCGCCGACCGCTTCCACTTCCCCGGCTTCCAGAAAGGACGTCAGGTATACGAAATGCTCAAGGCCAGCGACGTGTATATCATGCCGTCGGTGTCGGAGCCTTTCGGTATCTCACCCCTCGAGGCCATGCAGATGGGAGTGCCTTCGATCATATCCAAGCAAAGCGGTTGCGCCGAGATTCTCGACAACGTAATCAAGACCGACTACTGGGATATCGACGCTATGGCCGACGCCATTCATGCCATCATATCTTACCCGGCCCTCTACCGCCAGATGCGCGAGGACGGCTTGGCCGAAGTTGCCCAGATCACTTGGGACAAGGCCGGCCAAAAAGTTATAAACATATATAACAAAGTTTTAGGACGCTAATCGCTTACCTAACACATCCAATTGACAAAATGAAAGCTATTTGTTTCAACTTCGAGATACATCAGCCGTTCCGTCTCAAACGTTACCGTTTCTTCGACATCGGCCGCGACCACTACTACTTTGATGATTTCACCAACGATGATATCATCACCCGCATAGCCCACAACAGCTACATCCCTGCCGCAGAGACTCTTCTGCGCATGGTAGAAGGCAATCAGGGACGCTTCCGCTTCTCTATCGCCATCTCTGGTGTGGCTTTCGAGCAGTTCGAGCACTATGTACCCGAGTTTATCGACATCCTCAAGAAGCTCGCCGACACCGGCTGTGTTGAATTCGTGGCCCAGCCTTTCGCATACTCGCTCGCCTCGCTCGCCGATCCCGAGGAATTCGCCCAGCAGATCGCCTACACCTGCAGCATACTCCGCAGCCGCTTCGGCGTGACACCCAAGGTTGTCCGCAACACCGAGCTTATCTACGACGATGACCTCGCACCCCAGCTCACCGCCATGGGCTTTGAAGGCGTACTCACCGAGGGTGCAAAGCACATCCTCGGCTGGAAGTCACCCAACTATATCTACACCGCCGCCTCATCGCCCGAGCTCCGTCTGCTTCTGCGCAACAGCAAGCTCAGCGACGATATCGCATACCGCTTCAGCGACACTTCATGGAGCGAATTCCCCCTCACCGCCGACAAGTATGTGAGCTGGATTGCCGCCACCCCCATGGAAGAGCAGATTGTGAATATCTTCCTCAACATGGAGACATTCGGCGACCTCCATCCCGCCACTACCGGTATCTTCCAGTTCCTTGAGGCGCTTCCCCGTTTCGCTGCCGAGAACGGTATCGACTTCATGACACCCACCGAGGCCATCGCCAAAATCAAACCCGTAGGCGAGCTCAGCGTAATGCACCCCATATCGAGCGCCGACGAGGCACGCGATACCTCGGCATGGCTCGGCAACCGCCTCCAGAATGAAGCTTTCGAGAAACTTTACTCGGCTTCTGAGCGCGTGCGTCAGTGCCAGAACCGTGCCCTCAAGCGCGACTGGCAATACCTCCAGAGCTGCGACCACTTCTACTATATGAACAACCGCGCCGCTTTCAGCCCCTACGAGACCAACTTCGCCGCTTTCACAAACTACATGAATGTCCTCGCAGACTTCCTCATGCGCGTGGAAGAAGAGTTCCCCTCGCAGGTTGACAATGAAGAGCTCAATGCGCTGCTCATGACTATCTCCAACCAAGGCGCCGAGATCGAGGCCCTCAACAAGGAGCTCAACTCAATGCGCAAGAATGTGGAGCAATACAATATCGAGCACCGCAACCGCAAGGAAACGGTTGAAGAGCCCGCTGCAGCACCGGCCAAGAAGCCCCGCGCCAAGAAGGCCGCAGCCGAGCCCAAAGCCAAGGCAGCTCCTAAAAAACGCGCCTCAAAAAAGACTGAGGAATAATATGTGACTTTGCTCTTGCAGAGTCGATTGGTAATAAAAAGTTTATAAGTTGTCTCGATGACTTATAAACTTTTTATTCTTAATTTAATATCTACATGCCATGCTACCCTCAAAATATGTAATCACTATCGGCCGCAGTTTCGGCAGCGGCGGACGCGCCCTCGGCCGCATGATAGCCGAGCGGCTCGGCATAGCCTTCTACGATAAAATGCTCCTTGTTAAAGCCGCCGAGAAAGCCGGCTACAACATCGAATATTTCGAGCAGGGCGACGAGCGTATGCCCAAGATTTTAGGAAGCATAATTCCTTATTCCATGGGTTTCTATCCTACATCGTGGGTGGGAGATACTACCGGAAGTGCCGACAGAGTATATAAGGCACAGTGCGACTTCATGCACGAGCTCGCCGCCGGCGAACCCTGCGTGATCGTTGGCCGCAGCGCCGATTATGTGCTCCGCGATGTCGACAATGTGGTCAATATCTTCGTCCATGCACCCCTCGACGAGTGCGCCAAGCGCATTGTCAGCCGCAACGAGTCGCAGACTCTCGACGAGGCACGCGCCCTCGCCGAGCGTACCAACAAACTCCGCTCGCACTTCTACAACTTCTATACCGACAAGCGCTGGGGCCATGCCTGCAGCTACGACCTCTGCCTCGACTCCTCTCTCCTGTCGATGGAAGAGCTCGCCGACATCGTCATCAACTACATCCACCGCCGCCTCGATAAGTAACAAGCAGGCTGCAATCGTCGCTTGGTGACAAAAAACAGCGTAGCTGCGCGACTATAGTAGCTTGTCGCGCAGCTACGCTGTCTTTTTGCAGCTATGTGGCGCATAGCTGATCCACAGTTTTACTGTTGTTGCTGCTCGGCTTTTTTCTTTTCGAGGAATTCGTTTATGCCGCAGAGGTGCTCGCGCACGCGTCCGCCTCCGAATTCGTAGACTTTCGTGACGAGCCCGTCGAGGAAGTCGCGGTCGTGGCTCACTACTATCAGTGTGCCGTCGAAGTCACGCAGGGCTTGCTTGAGTATGTCTTTAGTCTTGAGGTCGAGGTGGTTGGTGGGTTCGTCGAGGATGAGAAGGTTGATAGGTTCGAGCAGGAGTTTTATCATACACAGGCGCACACGCTCGCCTCCTGAGAGCACTTTCACTTTCTTCTGATTCTCTTCGCCGCCAAACATGAATGCACCGAGCAGGTCGCGAATCTTGAGGCGTGCGTCGCCCACGGCGATATCGTCGATAGTCTGGAATACGGTCAGTTCTTCATCGAGGAGCGAGGCGCTGTTCTGGGCGAAGTAGCCTATCTGCACATTGTGGCCGAGCTTGAGGTCGCCGTCATGGCTGATTTCATTCATAATAGCCTTGACCATAGTGGATTTACCCTCTCCGTTTCGGCCTGCGAAGGCCACCTTGTCGCCACGCTCGATGGTGAAAGAGGCGTTGGAGAATACCGGCACGCCGTCGTAGCTCTTGCCTACGCCCTCGGCGATTACAGGATAGTTGCCGCTGCGGGGGCAGGGCGGGAATTTGAGGCGGAGAGCCGAGGTGTCTTCTTCGTCGACTTCGACGATCTCAAGTTTTTCGAGCCATTTCACTTTGCTCTGCACCTGATAGGTCTTGGAGTAAGTGCCTTTGAAGCGCTCTATAAATTCGCGTGCCTCGGCGATTTGTTTCTGCTGGTCGTCGAATTGCTTCTGCTGTTGCTGGCGGCGCTCCTTGCGCAGCTCCAGATAGTGGCTGTAGGTAGCCTTGTAGTCGTAGATTCGCCCGAGTGTCACCTCGATGGTGCGGGTGGTGATGTTGTCGATGAAGCGGCGGTCGTGGCTGATGACAACCACTGCCATGGGGCTGTTGATGATGAAATCCTCAAGCCAGCCAATCGACTCGATATCGAGGTGGTTGGTAGGCTCGTCGAGGAGAAGTACGTCGGGTTTCTGCAGAAGCAGCTTGGCCAGCTCGATACGCATACGCCAACCGCCAGAGAACTCCGAGGTCGGGCGGCCGAAGTCCTCGCGCTTGAATCCGAGGCCAAGGAGCGCTTTCTCCACATCTTCCTCGAAGTGGGTCATGTCGATGGCATAGAACTTCTCGCTCACCGTGGCCACCTTTTCGATAAGCGCCATGTAAGAATCGCTTTCATAGTCGGTGCGTGTGGCCAGTTCCTGATTCATGGCCTCTATCTCGGCTTCCATCTCGTGCAAGTGGGCGAAGGCCTGCGAGGCTTCGTCGAAGACGGTGCGGCCGTCGTTTGTCATCATGTGCTGTGGAAGATAGCATACGGTGCAGTCTTTAGGCACCGACACAGAGCCGCGTGTAGGCTGCCGCACGCCGGCAAGTATCTTGAGCAGTGTGCTCTTGCCTGCGCCGTTCTTGCCCATCAGGGCTATGCGGTCTTTGGGGTTGATTACAAACGAGATGTCCTTGAAAAGCGTTGTGCCACCGAATTCTACGGTAAGCGCGTCTACTGATACCATATTGGAAGTGTGGAAGTTAGAATATCCGGGAGACGCTGAGCCTCCCGGATATTTAAGAGGTTATTGATAAAGACCGTAGTTTTTGTCGGTCTTCATGAAGTTTATGCGTGAGTCGAGCCACTTTTTGAGAGTCTCGATATTGTCGCGGAGCTCGAAAGAGCCTGTTATGCGGTAGCTGTTCTGATATCGCTGGCTCGGCCAAAGTATGCCGTTTTCCTTTGCAGAAGGTTCGATAAGGGTTGCGTATTCGTTGATGAAGTCGATAAGCTGCGGGTAACCGTTGGCCACGAAATCGTCGAATTTTTCCTTGAAAAGATTGCGAACCTCCTGATTTGCCATGATGAGCTTGAAGAAAGCATAGCCGCTTGCCTTGCCGTTTGCAGCGATGAGAGCTTCATTTGCCGGCGCACCCTCTTTGCCGTTGAAAGTGAAAGCCCAGTCGAAATCCCATACGGGTCCGAAATGATACACCTCATCCTCGCCGAGGGCAAGTTTGTGCATATACATGCTCTTGGGGTGTACGAGCTCATGGTTGCCGCAGAGGCTGAACACGAGGAAGTAGTTTACCACCGACTCGATGTCAAGCACATCAGAAAGACTTTCCGTGGCTTTGCGCGATGTCACGATATCAGCCATGCGGGTGAAGTCGGCCTGCCAGAGAGCGAAGTAGTCATTGGCGTTGGTAATGCCGGGTACATCGGGGTCTTCGGCAAGCTCGGCGAGGTCGGGATCTTTTACCATCACCGGGATTGACTCCTGCACATTGCCGTTGCGCCAAGTGTATCTGAATTTGAAGTCTTCGTCGTAGTTTGTGTCGAGCTCGAAGAGCATGCCTGTAGTCTCGTCGATATCGACGCTTCCGCCGCCGACACCTATTTTTTCAGTCATTACATACTGGCCCTTGTAATGGCCGTTGAGATACACCTTCACCGGAATTATATGATTGGAGTAGGGCATTTCGAGATAGCGTGCTATCCACATGGCCACAGCGTTTCGGGTAAGAGTGCAGTCGATGAAATTCGCCAGCAGGGCGAAGGTCTTGGCCTTGGGCAGACCGCATACAGAAGTTTTCTTTGCCATCTTGAAGCGGTAGGGCTTCTTGGGCATGTTCCAAGTGGAGTTGCCGCGTCCGCGGAATTCGACAGTCTGCTCGGGCAGGTCGTCGTACATGCCGTTGCCTTTCATATAGAGGGTGGCGGCGCGCACATCGTCCTTAGCTCCCTGCAGCTCGGTCCAGTCGGGATAGTCGGTGAGGGTGACGAATATTTCGGGAATACCGTCGGGGCGCAGCACGCAGCTGTCAACAGCCGACATGGGGTATTGATAAGCCTTTCCATCGAGGTCGGTGACGGTCATCCTGTCGGTGCCGGCAAACGATATATTGCTGATTTCGGCGCCCTTGTGTGTGGCGAATTTATTGTCGTTGCGGTAGATATGCAGTTGCTCGTTCTGGGCCGAGAGTGATCCGGCGGCGATAAGAGCTGTTATGGCGAGTAAGAGTTTTTTCATCGGTTGAGCAGGATTTTTACAGAGTGTTTGCCGTATGAAAGAATATAAAGTCCGGGAGCGGTGCCGTCGGTGTCAATCTCAAAATTGCCTGTATTGTCGGCATTGCCTGCGGCGATAGTTATGCCGGCCGGAGAAACAAGCGTCACGGCCTCGCCGGGCGCAAGATTGAGCAGGCTCAGACGGCCGGCTTCATTGACAAGCAGAGGCATGGCGGCAGTCTCGTCGATTCCCGACCATTCAGTGTCGCCCTCGGCGGCATTTTGCGAGAAGGCCCATTTCCATACTTCAGAAGAGGGTAGAGTCACAGTGCCTTTGTCGCAGGAGAATACCACATTGCCGTCGCCGATATTGGCGCGGAGGTCGTCTTGAAGTGCGATCTGAAGCGAAGTTCCGTCGTGGCGCTGCACTATCACGCTGCGATAGGCGGCTTGCATGGACATACTACCAAGCAGCATCACTGTTGCTAAATAAAAGATACGTTTTTTCACGGTCTACAATTTAAGAAGTTTGCATTTGCAAAGTTACGAATAAGAATAAATATTTGCAAATCGCGTCGCGAGGGAGCTTAATTTTGGAGAAATAGAGTTAACTTTGCAATTGAGAGCTTAAGTTTCGCTAGCGATACTTGGTTTACCTCAAGTTGCAAGGAAACTTGAATTGAGAATAGCACAGCCATGAGTATCAGGTTTATTATTTTGACATATATATTGCTAAGTTCAGTTATGGGCTGCGGAGCTTCGACAATGCAGTTGCGCCGGCTCAGCGCTGCCGACGGCCTGTCGGAAAACTCGGTTAGGGATATCTGTCAGGACTCAGCGGGCTATATATGGTTTTCCACGCTCCACGGCCTGAACCGCTACGATGGCTACGATTTCAGGTATTTTACGCCGGAAGAAGCCGACAGCCTGTTCGCCCCCAAAAACACTGCGGTTGATACGGCGTTGGCTGTCGTTGCAGAAAATGCCGGAGCGAAAGGTTCGCGCTTCTTTACCGACAACAGGGGCAATGGCTGGCGCGGAGACCTCAAGGGCGGTCTGGTCAGAATCGACCGTGAGAGCAAGGCGATAACACACTTTGACGTCATGAGTGAGCGCCAGCTCTGGCAGGTAGGATACGAACGCTATAAAGTCTATGAATCTTCTGACGGCACGATATGGATAGCCACCTACGGCAATGGCCTTCTGCAGTTTACCGCCGACGGCCGGATAATTGCCCGTTATGGCCAAGGTGACGGCTGCGAATATAAACTCGACACTGATTACATTCTGGCAGTTACGGGGTCGGGCAAGGGCGACATCTGGATAGGCACCGAGCAGGCCGGGGCTGTGCAGATCAGATACCCGGCGATAGAATGTGATTACATTTATCCTGCGGGTAAGGAAAATCACGACAGGGCAAACTCATTCAGGATGGTAAGTACCGCAGACAAAGGTAATATTGTGGCAGCCAACCGCCATGGTGAGTTGTTTGTGCTTGACGGCGCACTGCATACTTTTTCGCGTCAGAAATATAATAAAAATGTGATGTCGGCCATGAATTTCGGCGGGCGGCTGTGGCTCGGGCTCAGGGGCGACGGCCTTGTCGCAGATGGTATTTCGGGTCTGCCCGGACGTGGCTACGATATATTTGATATGACTGCCGACAGTAAAGGACGCGTGTGGCTCGCTCTTTTCGGTAAAGGTCTGGGCGTGCTTGTGCCGTCGGGTGAAAGCTTCATATTCCGAAGAATAAGCATTGAAGATAAATGTGAATGGCGCGATATTACCATTGACAGCAATGGCAGGATATGGGGCGCCACCAACCAAGGCTTGAAATTTTTCAGCCCCGATTCATTGTTGAGTGAGGATGTCTCGGCCTTGCACATCATCGATACATCCTCCGGTCTGCCCGGCAATGAGGTGCGGCAGGTACTTGCGGCCCACGACGGTCGGATATGGGCGGCAGTGCATGGTGCCGGAGTTGTCGCTCTTGGAGATTCGTTGGAGGTATTTACTGATACCGACGGTTTGCCAAACAAACTTGTGCAGAGTATTGTAGAAGATAAAAATGGCAATATATGGGTCGGAACAGAAAACGGCCTTTCGCGTATAGGTGCAGACGGCTTGATAGATACCTACTTCCCCGGCAAAAATTTGGGCAACCATAATTTCCTTGAAAGCAGCGCAGCCCTTCTTGAAGATGGCCGCTTGCTCTTCGGCACCGACTACGGTCTGGCTGTAGTCAATCCTGAGTCGGCGGCACACCGCACGACTACCGAAAAGCTGTTGGTCAGCGATTTCTCGACAGACGAAGAAGGTCGTCTTGACGCTACGTTGACAACACTCGACTTCGGGCCGACTCAGTACAGCCATTTTCTTGAAGGGTATGATAAAGAATGGAGCAAGCCCACCACTGACAACATGATAAGTTACAGCAATCTGCCTCCGGGGCATTACCGTCTTCTTGCCAAGGCTCGCGATCAAGGAGCCGCATGGAGCCGTGAATTTGTCTTGAAGGAGTTTAGTGTGCCGTCAGGGGTGTCATGGTTCTGGTGGACGCTTGCTGTGATTGTTATAGGAGCGCTCGTATTTGTCGTGGTGCGCCGCCGTAAAAAAACAGAGTCTCAAGAGCCTGCAGCTGAAAGCAGCACTGATGATTTCTCTGATAAGTTGGCGCGGATAGTGGAGCACAGTCTCGACGATTGCGACTACAGTATCGATAATTTCGCGTCGGACTTCGGTATGAGCCGCACCTCTCTTTATAACACAATGAAGCAGCGCACCGGCATGGCTCCTATGGAATACCTGCGCAAATGCCGCCTTGAGCGCGCTGCCTCTTTGCTTGCAGAGGGTAGTCTAAATGTGAGCGAGGTGGCCGCCAAGGTAGGCATGCGCGACCCGCTCTACTTCAGCCGCGCTTTCAAGGCCCGCTATGGCATGGCGCCCACCGCATATATTAAATCGCACCGGCCATAGACGGATTTTCATCCGTCGGAAAAGGCGTCTATATAGCATGGATTTTTATTCATAATATATGGACTTTTTTATAATCGCTTGCAAGATAGGGAATTCGGGTTTAACTTTGCGCCAACGAACAAAAACCTTAAACCCGATTAAGAAGATGAAAATCTGTCACATTTTACTTGCATTGTTAATATCCGCCTTACCCGCATTGGGCAGGGAGAAGCAACTTTTCAACTTCGGATGGAAATTCGCCATGGGCGATACGGCAGAGGCTTCGCGGCCGGATTTCGACGACTCGAAGTGGCGCGACCTCGACCTTCCGCATGATTTCCAATTTGAAATGCCGTGGGATTCTCTTGCCTCGCGTGGCCGCGGCTTCAAGCCTATGGGCACGGCATGGTATCGCAAGACTTTCGAAGCCGATTCTTCGTGGCGTGGCCGGAGGGTGCTTCTCGACTTCGGGGGTATAGTGCTTCATGGTGATGTATATGTCAATGGCACCCGCGTAGGGGGCACCGACTACGGCTATGTCGGTTTTGAGAGTGACATCACCGGACATCTCCGCTACGACGCGCCCAATATCGTGGCTGTCCGTGCCGATACCGGCAAAGAGGGTGGCTCGCGATGGTATACCGGCGGCGGTATCTTCCGCGATGTAAATGTGATTGTGAAAGACAGTATCTCTGTGAGCCGTCACGGACTTTTCGTGACAACCCCCGTAGTAGAGGATGACAGAGCGACAGTCAAAGTACAGGTCCGGCTCGAGGGGATAAAGATGAACGAGCGCCCCGTGATGATAGAGGTCAGGCTTTTTGACCCCGCGGGCAAAGAAGTGGTAGCGGCCACAGCGCCGGCTCCCCGCCGCTCGCGCCGCGACGCCGAAGAGGTAGTTCTGCCCGGATTTGAGATAGCCGGTCCTGAGTTGTGGTCGTGCGAGAATCCTAATCTGTATACCTGTGAAGTGCTTGTCAAAGAAGGCGATAGAGTGCTCGATGAAGTGCGTGACCGCTTTGGCATACGCACGGTGGAGTTCTCAAAGGATGAAGGCTTCAAGCTCAACGGCAAGAAAGTGTTTCTCAAAGGTATAGCCATACACCATGACCTCGGCGCACTTGGCGCGGCAGCTTTCGAAACCGGCATAGCACGCCTGATGGAGCGTATCAAAGACTTCGGCTTCAACCATATCCGCACATCTCATAATCCTTATTCAGAGGCTTTCCTCCGCCTCGCCGATGAGAAAGGTATTCTTGTGGTCGACGAACTTTACGACAAATGGAGCAATACTGTGGCATGGGCCGGCCGGAGACCTTGGACAGATATGTGGCACGAAAACCTTACTGAATGGGTGAAGCGCGACCGCAATCATCCGTCGGTGATCCTTTGGAGCTTGGGCAACGAGCTGCAGTTTCAGGAGCAGCGCTGCGGCTTCCCCGGCACGGATGACTGGGGTGTGACAACCTACCGCATAATGTCGACCCTGCTCAAACGCCACGACCCTACGCGCCTTACGACCGTGGCCATGTATCCTGCCCGCCAAGGCGGCATAGTGAAGCACGACCCCGACTTCCGCAAGGAGGAAAACCGCATAGCTCCCGAGCTCGCCACGGTGACAGATGTGGCAAGTTTCAACTACTGCTGGGACGACTACGAGGCATATCTGAAGCATAACCCCGATATGATAGTCTATCAGAGCGAGGCTGTGACCAACGAGCTGACAGCACCTTATTTCGGAATGGACCGCGACCGCATGGTAGGGCTTGCCTACTGGGGCGCAGTGGAATATTGGGGTGAATCGAACGCATGGCCAAAGAAAGGATGGATGTATTCTTTTTTCAACCACTCACTCGAGCCTTTCCCGCAGGCATATCTGATGAAGGCTACCTTCACCGACACACCGCTTGTGAGCATAGGGGTGGTTGACAGCGAAGGCGAGGCGGAACTGTGGAATGATATCGTTGTAGGCCAGAAAGTTATCTCCGGACACTGGAACCGTCAGCCCGGCAGCGTCAACACAGTATACACCTATACCAATGCCGACGAGGTAGAGCTCTTTGTCAACGGCAAATCGCTTGGCGTGAAAAATAACACGACCGAAGGCGCGCTCCGCAATGTGATCAAATGGGACAATGTGGCATATCAGCCCGGCAACATCACGGCAATTGCCCGCAAAGATGGAAAAGAAGTCGCCCGCGAGCGCATTGAGACAACGGGCAAGCCGGTCAAGCTTGTGGCAGAACTTGAAAACAGCGATTGGACCGCCGACGGCATGGATCTTCAATATGTGAAGGTATATGCCCTCGACAGCAAAGGCCGCAAAGTGCCGACTGCGACCGGCAATGTGAAATTCGAGCTCGACGGCGAGGCAAGTATCTATGCCGTTGACAACGGCTGCCATACAGGCGACGGCCTTTTCCGTGGCGACAATATCGACCTTTACCGAGGTTTTGCAATGGCAATACTCCGCCCGACACGACAGGCCGGAAATGTTACACTAAAGATATCGACACCGGGGCTTAAACCAGTAAATCTTAAACTTAAGACAAAATAACTTGAAAACTTTTCACCAAAATCCCACCTCCATATCGCTATGGAGAGTGGGATTTTTTCATGTTTTTGGAAAAAACATGAGGTTGAGGGGAAGCCGATGTAGTAATTTTGCAACGGGAATCGAAATGTTAAAAACATGTTTAAGAACATTAAGGTTTGGAAAGTTCGGATAATATTTATTAATTTTGACGTTTATTTCCATTAACACCCCGATTCGATATTGAATCATAATAGTAATAATTTAAAATATTCAATGAGACGACTCTTATCTGTATTCTTAGTGCTTTGGTTTGCAGGCGTTACCGCCATGGCAGCCGACGGCATCATCAATTGCAGGGGTACTGTTGTCGATGAGAAAGGTGAGCCCATCATCGGAGCCACCGTCATCGGCGCAGATGGCCAGCCTCTCGGAGTCACCGACTACAAAGGTGAATTCAAGGTGCGTGTGCCCGAAAACAGTACCGTAACAATCAACTATGTCGGCTTTAACAGCCTTTCTGACGCTACAAAGAGCGACATGGGAACCATGGTGCTCATCAACGGTAATCCCAACGGCGATTACTACGACGAGCTTCAAGACCTTATCTTTGATGAATCTGCCCTTGAGGACGATGAGGGCGGTGCTCAAAGTGTGGCTGCACTTACCGGTGCGAACGACAATATCTATTACAACACTGCCTCTTACAACTTCGGCCCGATGTATTTCCGCTACCGCGGTATGGACAACCAATACCAAAGCGTATATATCAACGGCGTGAAGATGAATGATTTGGTTCGCGGCTCATTCAGCTACTCCACACTTCTTGGCATGACGAGCCGTGCCTTCCGCAACAAGACCACAAGCGTGGGCATGGAGGCCGCCAACTATGCTTTCGGCGACATCGCCGGCAGCGTGAACTACAACACCACCACCGATCTCTATGCCCCCGGCTTCAACGGTTCGGTAGCCTTTACCAACTCCAACTATATGATGAGAGCCATGGCTACATACTCTACCGGTCTCAACAAGCAGGGATGGGCATTGACAGCGAGTGTGATCGGCCGCTATGCCAAAGAGGGCGTGATGGCAGGTACATTCTACAATTCGGGCGGTATCTTCCTGTCGCTTGAGAAAGTTTTCAATCCTGAGAACTCTCTCGTGCTTACCGCATTCGGCGGCCCCACACAGCGTGCCACCGGCCGTGCCACCGTGCAGGAGGCCTACGACCTTGCCGGAAGCAACCTCTACAACCCCGACTGGGGCTATCAGGAGGGCAAAAAGCGCTCAAGCCGTATCACCGAGACTTTTGACCCGACCGTCATGCTCAACTGGCTCTTCAAGAAAGAGAACACGAGCTTGAATACCTCGCTCACTTTCCGCTCGGTGTATTACAACCGCACAGCTCTCAACTACTACAAGGCTGTTGACCCCAATCCGACCTACTACAAGTATCTGCCCTCATACTTCATGAGCAATGCCGATCAGGACAAGAACAACCCCGAGGCTTACGAGTACTATACCGAACTCTGGGAGAACGATGAGTCGTTCCGTCAGATCAAGTGGGATCAGCTTTATGAGGTGAACTATATCAACAACTCCATGAATGAGTCGTTGCCCGAAGACCAGAAGCAGGGTTCGTCGTATATCATGGAGAACCGTATCAACCATCAGCTCGTGGGCATGTTCAACAGCTATGTCAACACCCGTCTGAACTCATGGATGACAATGCAGGGTGGTGTGTCGCTCAACTACACCAAGAGCTCGAACTACAAGACTGTCCGCGACCTCCTCGGCGGCGAGTTCTGGCTTGACATCGACCCCTTCAGCGACCGCGAGTTCTCGATCAAGCCCGACAATATGCAGAACGACCTCGACAACCCCAACCGCCGTGTCGGCAAGGGCGACCGCTTCGGCTATGACTATGATATCCACGCATGGCGTGCCGAGGGTTGGCTGCAGAATGTGATCAACCTGCCGCAGTGGGACATCAACTATGCTTTCCAGCTCAGTCATACTCAATATTATCGCGACGGCCACATGCGCAACGGACGCGCTCCTCAGAATTCACTCGGCAAGAGCGCAACTCTGAGCTTCGACAATGTCAACTTCAAGGCCGGTGCCCTCTATAAACTCGACGGCCGCAACCAGTTTGCCGCACACGTAAGCTACGGCACACGCGCACCGCTCTTCGACCAAGTGTTTATCTCTCCCCGTATCGGCAATCAGATTGTGGATAATGTAGAGAACGAACGCGACTTCTCCGGCGATATCGGCTATATCTGGAATTACCGCCGTTTCCGCGGTTCGGTCACCGCCTACTACACCAATACATCGAATGCAATCGAGCGTACAGGTTTCTATGATGATGACTACCAGACCTATTGCAACTATGTGATGACCGGTGTGCGCCGCGTATACAAAGGCGTGGAGGTAGGTATGGCCTACAAGATCACACCGAGCGTGACAGCTTCGTTTGCCGGTACATACGCCCGCTTCCAATACAAGAGCAACCCCAAGGGCACACGTTCGTTTGAGAACGGTATGTATGCCGATACAACCCAGACCGTCTATCTCAACAACTATTATCTTGGCTCTACCCCGCAGTATGCCGCAAATATCGGTATCGACTGGGCTGCTCCCAAGAGCTGGTTCTTCAATATCAACGGTACATTCCAAGGCGACGCCTACGTGAATCTGTCGCCCCGCTACCATGAGGCTCTTCCGAACCTCTACGAGCAGTTCGGCGGCTCATTCGAGCAGCTTGAGGCCAAGATCATCGAGCTGTCGGCACAGGAGAAAATCCGCAACGCCTTCACTCTCAATGCCTCTATCGGCAAGCTCCTTTATATCAACCGCAAGCTGAGCCTCAACTTCAATCTCAGCGTGAACAATATCCTCAACAACCGCAACGTTGTTACCTACGCCTACCAACAGGGCCGTCTTGACCTGAAGGCATACGATGTCAACAAGTACCCGACACGCTATAACTACGCACAGGGTATCCGCGTTTATTTCAATGTAGGTGTGCGCTTCTAAACAATAACCGACCGTAACAATGAAAAAGACAATATTATATATAGCAGCAGGTCTGCTCGGCGCAGCGTCGTTTGCGGCTTGCGACGATGACTTCGCTCGTCCGCCGATGGTGCTTCCGCCCACAGTAGATGTGGACGCCACCACCACCATCGAGCAAATCAAAGATGAGTACTGGCCCACGATGAGCACAGCCACCACTATAGGTGTCAATCCCGAAACCGGTGATTCGATTATCTTCAAAGGCCGTGTGTGCTCGTCGGACGAAACCGGCAATATCTATAAGAAAATCTACGTGCAGTCGAAAGACGAGAACGGCGAGCAGATCACCATTCCGTTCTATGTCAACGCCTCTGATATGTACGAGCAGTATCCTTTCGGACAAGAGGTTGTGGTTTGGGCTACCGGTCTTACGATTGGTTCGTCGTACAACGTGCTGACATTCGGCGATCCGTCAGACAAGGATTTCTATATGACCGAGGAGCTTTTCTATGCCCACATAGCCCGCACCGGCCTTGGCGTGCCGGAGCCCTCGAAAGTCGATACCACTGCAACTACTATCGCCGAGCTTCTTGAAGTGAAGAACGACAGCGAGAAACTCAAGGTATGGCAAAGCCGTCTTATCCGTGTGGAAAACTGCAGCTGGGTAGAAGCCGGACAGCCTTACTCAAATGAGCAATACGGCACCAACCGCTATCTAGTGGATGAGAATGGCAACCGCTTGATGGTGCGCAACAGTACATTTACCAACTATTCGACCGATCTGTTGCCTTACGGCACCGGTAGTGTCGTAGGTATCCTGAGCATGTATAGCGGCCAGTTCCAGCTTACTATGATCGATCAGGAAGGCTGTATCGGCTTCGATGGCGAGACACCTCCTCCCGGCGAGGTTGTAGAGCCTGCCGGCGAAGGCACTCTCGAAAGCCCCTACAATGTAGCCAAGGCTCTTGAGGTGACTAAAGCCCTCAAAGACGGCGAGCAGATCGACAATGTGTACGTTGAGGGTGTGATCTCGAGCATAACAGAGCTCAGCACAAGCTTCGGCAACGCTACCTACAGCATTGTTGACAAGGGCAGCTATGATACATTCGGCGTTTATCGCGGCATGTCGTTCGGCGGTGCCAAGTTTACTTCGGAAGACCAGCTCGAGGTCGGCGCTACAGTAGTGGTGAAAGGTTCGCTTGTCAACTACAAGGGCAACACACCTCAGCTCGCTCAGGGCAATGAGCTTGTAAGCTACAACGGCCAGACAGGTGGCAGCACCACTCCCGGCGAGTCAGGCACACCTTCAGGCGACGGCACCGAAGCCAGCCCCTACAATGCAGCCAAGGCTCTTGAAGTGGCCAAGGCTCTCGATGAGAACAGTCAGGTTGAAAATGTATATGTCACCGGTACTGTAGCCGCTATCAGCGAGCTCAGCACAAGCTTCGGCAATGCTACATATACCATTTCCGACGGCGATGGCTCCGCTACATTCAGTATCTACCGCGGCTATGGCCTCAACGGTGAGAAATTCACCTCGGAAGACCAGCTCAAGGTAGGCGCGAAAGTTGTAGTGAAAGGCACTATCGTCAACTTCAAGGGCAATACTCCCCAGATGACTGCCGGCAGCCAGATTGTCAGCTATGACGGCGAGACTTCTGATGGTGGCGCCACTACTCCTTCTACCGGAAGTTTATATAGCTTCTTGTCGGAGAGCTTGACGGCAATGCCCTCAGACTGGACTATCGAGAATGTGACTCTCGGCACGGCTGAATATGTTTGGCAATGGAAAGTTTACCAAGGAAAAGGCTACCTCAACGGCAGTGCCTTTGTAAACAATACTGCAATAGCAACTGAGGCTTATGCTATATCTCCGGTGATTGACCTCAGCGGTGCTACCGGTTGCTCTCTGTCGTTTGATCACGCAGCCAAATTCCAGACCACATTGAAGCAGCTTTGTGGTGTGGTGGCTCGCGAGGAGGGCTCAAGCGAATGGAAGTCACTCACTATACCGACATGGCCCGGAACTGAGGCTTGGACATTTGTGAACTCGGGCAATGTAGACCTTTCCGTATTCGACGGCAAACGTATACAAGTGGCTTTCAAATATGGATCGAGCGCAGAAGGTGCAGATACATGGGAAATCAAAAACCTCGCCATTAATGGCAAGAAGTAATCGACTTTATTTATGAAAAAGTTCATCAAATATATTCCGGGATTTGCCTTAGCGGCAGCCCTCAGCCTCGGGTTGAGTTCTTGTCAGGACGATGTAGACGCTCCGGCAGACATTGCACCGGTGGCCGGTATCGAGGCTAACACTACAATCCTCGAGCTTAAAGAACGCTTCTGGAGCGATGCGAACAACTACGCAGAGACCATCGCCGACCCCGATGACGAGAATCACCGCTTTATCATCAAAGGCCGTGTGATATCGTCGGATAAGGAAGGCAATATCTTCAAGAGCATTGTTATCCAAGACGAGACAGCCGCGCTGGCGTTCTCTGTAGACTCTTATAATCTTTATCTGAGCTACCGTCGCGGTCAGGAAGTGGTGATTGATGTCACCGGCATGACAATCGGCAAATATGCAGCCTTGCAGCAGATCGGCCACAAGTCATGGTATGCCAACGGCAAGACCTGGCAGGTTAGCTTCATGGCTTACGAGATGTTCAAGGATAAGGTAGAGCTCAACGGTATGCCTGATCTTGCAGAGGTCGACACTATCGTGGCTAATACGTTCTCTGATATCCCGAGCGACGACGACGGCCTGCGCAAATATCAGAGCCAGCTCGTGAGATTCAAGAATGTATACTTCCAAGATGGCGGAGAGAAGAACTTCTCGGTATATCACACTACCCAGAACGCCGACCAGAACCGCACACTTGTTGACCGCGAGGGTAATACCCGTATTGTGCGCACGAGCGGCTATGCCACATGGTGCGAGAAGCCTCTTCCTGTAGGCAATATCGACCTCGTGGGTATCATGAGCTACTACAACGACGCTTGGCAGATCATGATGCTCGACTATGAGGGCGTTATTCAGGTCGGCGATGTGCCCGGCACTAAGGAGAATCCGTATGATGTCCCCGGCGCTATCAAAGACATTAAGTCGGGCATTGCAGCCAGTGGTTGGGTGAAAGGTTATATCGTAGGTGCGGTAGGTCCCGAGGTTGAGACCGTAAGCAGCAATACCGATATAGAATGGAAAGCTCCGACCGTGCTCAACTCTACACTCGTTATCGCTCCCGACCCCGAGTGCAAGGAAATCAGCGAGTGCCTTGTAGTTCAGCTCCCGGCTGAGAGCGTGTTCCGTCAGGTTGGTAACCTTAAGGACAACCCCGACAACCTTGGCAAGGCTATCATGGTCAAGGGCGACTTTAAAGAGTTTATGGGTACTCCCGGCGTGACCGGCAATACAGGTAAGGCTGATTCGTTCGAAATCGAAGGTGTATCGGTAGATACCGGTGAAGTGGCACCCGGCGAAGGCACACAGGCCAGCCCCTATAATGTGGCGCAGGTTATAGCCAAGGGCGACGCTGTAAACGAACCCGGCATGTGGGTATCGGGCTATATCGTAGGCTCTATACCGACAGGCGGTGCCTCGACAACACTTCCCTATACGGTATTTGGCCTTGACGGTGCAGCAGCCTCGAATATGGTGCTCGCCCCGACTCCCGATTGCGATGACTACAGCAAGTGTATCCCCGTGCAGCTTGCCAGCGGCACTGCTCCGCGAGCTGCTCTCAACCTCGTAGATAATCCCGGCAACCTCGGCGCGCTTGTCTCTGTGAAGGGCGACCTCATCAAATATTGCGGTGCTCCGGGCGTGAAGACCCTCACCGAGTATGCTATTCTGAGCAGCGGCAGCGATGTGCCTGTGACTCCTCCGGCAACCGGTGCTACTCCTTCGGGCGACGGCTCGCAGGCTAATCCCTACAATGTAGCCAAGGCTCTTGAGGTGACATCGGCTATGGGTGCTGATGATACGAGTGCAGAGGTGTATGTGACCGGTGTGATTTCTAAAATCAAAGAGGTAAGCACCAGCTACGGCAACGCTTCATATTATATCGTTGACGAGGGTTATACCACTGAATTCTATGTGTTCCAAGGCTGGTGGCTCAATGGCGAGAAATTCACCGACGCAAGCCAGATAGCCGTAGGTGCAAAGGTAGTAGTCAAAGGCAGCCTTGTAAACTATATGGGCAATACCCCTGAGATGGCTAAGGGCAACCAGCTTGTCAGCTACGATGGAGCGACAACGCCCGACACTCCGGTCACCCCTCCCTCGGGCGGCGATGATACCGAGCCCGGCGTTCCCGGCGATGTAATCAATATCGATTTGGAATCTTTCAAGGGTGAATCAATCAGTACAAACGGATACTCTTTGATTTCACCTCTTACAGTTGACGGTTATACTTTCACCACAGCTAAAGGTTCCGGTTCATCCACTCCGGCAGTGTATATGGTTAATGGTGAAACCACGGTTCGCCTTTATGCCAATAATACCTTCAATATTACCGGTAGTGCTCCGATTGCCAAAGTTGTCTTTACAATCAATACAACACAGTGTGCGGTATTGGCAGCGTCTACCGGCAATGTCGGTGAACAGACTGCTGAAGATACTTTGGTTACATGGAACGGTAATACAACGGATGTAACGTTTACCGTAGGGGCTAAGTCGATAGCTGATACATCTAAGGCAGGTCAGTTCCGTATCTCAAAGATTGAGATTTATCCGGCTAAATAATATCTGACTTATTGATACATCACACCCGGCATGACGACACGAGCATGTCGGGTGTGTTTTTTATAAATCGAAAATATATGAAAAGATCTTTTATGTTGGCGGCCTTTGTGCTTGCTGTGGTGTCGGTATTCGGCGTGAATCCGACAACTGTACGTTATGCCACAATCGACGGGCGCGATATGATGATGGATGTATATCTGCCGGCCGATACCGCGACTGCCCGCGAGGCTGTGATATTCGCCTTCGGCGGTGCATTTATAGGCGGTGAGCGCAACAATGCCGAGTATTTAGAGTATTTCAACTTCTTGGCCGACAACGGCGTCGTGGCCATCTCGATAGACTATCGGCCCACGCTGAAGAAAAATCCGCAGTTGCTGGGCAGCGCCGAGGGTATAGCCGAGGCGTTCAACAATGCTGTGGCCGACGCCGTGTCAGATTTTCTCACGGCTACAAGCTATGTTTATTTCAATGCTGAAGACTACGGCATAGACCATAACAAGATATTTGCGAGCGGCTCGAGTGCAGGCGCTATCACGGCGTTGCAGGCCGAATATGCGTTGTGCAACGGAGTACGGCCGCCGGTCTTGCCGGAGACGTTCAACTATGCCGGTGTGATGAGTTTTGCCGGCGCTATCTTTACCCGCGGCCCCCTGACTTGGACTGTGGCTCCGTGTCCCATGCAGCTCTACCATGGCGACAACGACCATAATGTGCCATACGGAACACTCTCGTGGGGTCCGATCAATTTCTGTGGGTCAGCGTCGATAGCCTCGACATTGGATGAGGCAAAGGTTCCCTGCGAATTCTTTACCTTTGCCGGAGTTGACCACCGCGTGGCCCATTCGCCCATGCACGACAATCTCTACGACATCCTCGGCTTTATAAAGCGGGTAGGCGCCGGCAAAGAGCGCCTCAGTATAAAAGCCATGGAAAGCCTTCCCGGCGCCCCCGTGACCCATCCCACCAAGATAACGATAGAAGACATCATCAAGGCAAATCTGAATCTGTGACAGCCTGCGCTGTATCAAGCACCACCCCCGGCAATCTGCGACTATGCGGCAGAATTGCCGGGGGTGTTTCAAAATAAAGACTTCTCGAAAATGGACGGAATGGACAGGGTAGAAATTTGGAAATACGGGATAAGATGACGAACTTTGCGATATGCTAAATGGAGAAGTAAACAAAAAAGGAGTACGGCTGAAAATATGATATGCACACTAACTACCCGACAGCTCTACCGGGCTTTTGAATTGACTCCGGCAGAGCAGAATATATTGCTTGTAGGAAAGCATGGAATTGGCAAATCACAGATAGTGAATGATTATTTTACAGCGCAAGGATTGCGGGTTGTACCTCTGTTTCTTGGGCAGATGAGCGATCCGGGCGACCTTATCGGTCTGCCTCGTATCAACGACAGGAGCGGTGTGACCGAGTTTATACCGCCATACTGGTTTCCGGTAGATGGCAAGCCTATCGTACTCTTTCTTGACGAGCTCAACCGAGCCCGGCCTGAAATGCTGCAGTCGGTGATGGACCTTGTGCTCAACCGTAAACTTGCCGGGCGAGAATTGCCGCAAGGGAGCCGTATAGTGTCGGCCGTGAACGGAGGAGAAGAATATCAGGTAGGAGAGCTTGACCCTGCGTTGGTCTCGCGCTTCAATGTGTATGAATTCCGTCCGAGCGTAGACGACTGGCTGCAATGGGCCGGACGCAACCGGCTTGATGACCGGGTGCTGCGCTATATCGAGTCAAATCCGCAGCTGCTCGACGGAAGCCCAGAGGCAGAAGCGGACAGTCTTGACCGCTTTCCCGACCGAAGGGCATGGCACAGGGTGGCAGTGATGATGAAAAATATAGAACGCCCCGACCCCGATACTTTAAAAATAGTGTCGGGAGTGATAGGCATGAAAGCCGCACAGCGTTTTTTCAGCTCCTTGTCGGCAAAAGTCAAGGTTAGCGGGCGGGATGTACTGCTCAAGTTTGACAAGGTGGTTAAGAATTTGAAAACCTTAGACCTGCCGGGGCTTGCCGATCTCAACGAAAGTGTCTTCCGGGCCATCGAACTTCATGACTTCGGGAAATATGATGAGAATGATGTGGCCACCAATCTCGAAAATTATCTCCGATGGCTCGACATCAACGACAAGCGCGAACCCCTCGCTCATCTTATCAACATCTTTATCAGTAACTCGTATCCGCAGGCAAATGAGTTTGTCATTACAGCCAAGCCCGGTCTGTACCGCCTTTTCACATCTTTTGTAAAGAGCATAAGATGAGCAGGCCCGAAATGGATTTCGAAAGCTATTATCGCGGGCTGATGGAATCATGGTTTCTGTCAGAACCGCTGCTGTTTGATGTAATGTGCGCCCATAGCCTTGTGCGGAATGAGCGTATGACGTGCAATCTCCGCATAGGAGAGCAACGCTTGGAGTATAACCCGCTGCGTCTTGGCGGCAAAAGTGGCAGCGAACTTGAAACGCTTGTAGAGATAGAGGCAGTGCGTGTGCTTCTGAAACACCCCTATCAACGCCGGCCGCTCAACGCGAGGCTCGACGCCATGCTTATAGCCAGCGACCTTACTATCTCCGAGCATTATCACAAGCGCAGCAAAAGCATGTATACTCGCGATAGCTGGCGTCGACCGTCGGCATTCAACATTCCTCCACGGCTTTCGTATGAGGAATATTATGCGCTTGTCTGCGAGGTCCTTGCTTCCATGACCGCCGATGAGCAGATGTTGGAACCCGATATGCCCGAAGGCGGAGACAAGCAATGGAAGCGCTATCAGGACTATACACCCAAAGAATCACAGACAGAGGGCGAAGGCGATGAGATGATACCCTTTGGCATTGACGGAAACCGGAGCATACCGGGCAGCGGCTTGGAAGAAATGCCCTCGGCCGACAACGCGGAGGAGCTTGCCGGAGCTGCCGATAAGGCGGCCTTGTGGAATGCCGACCCCTTGATGTCGGAGCGGATAGATGATATGGTAGACCGTGCGGAGCAGGCTACTGCCACAGGGTCGGTAAAGGGCTCGGTGATGGTGCTTATAAAGCAGGCACGCGAGATTCCGCTCAACGTAGGTGCTCATCTGAGCCGCTTCCGCACTTCAGTTATTTCTACCTCGCGTACTCTTACGCGCATGCGTCCGAGCCGCCGATATGGCTTTGCGCAGATGGGCGTGCGCCATCCATATTCAACGAGAATATTGGTCGGAATCGACACGAGTGCCTCTGTGCCGATGGGCGCCCTCCGGCAGTTTTTAGGAGTAATCAACCACTTTTTCAAACAGGGAGTTGAGCAGATTGATGTGCTTGCTTTCGATGCCGACCTGCAATTGCCGGTGCAGACAATGCGTCAGGCGGCGAAGAGCATAAAGCTCTCCGGCCGCGGCTCTACTCATTTCCAGCCGATTATCGACTATTATTGCGCGAGCGACTACGACGGGCTGATAGTATTTACCGACGGCGAGGCTTCCGACCCCATAGTGCCGGAAGGTAAAAAGGTACTGTGGGTGCTGAGCTCTAAATGGGATTATCAGCGCTTCCGTCTTGAACCGAAATTATATATACCGACTCTACCTCACAATGCAAACCGAGATTGAAGAAAAAGAAATCAGAGCGCGCCTTGACAGCGCATTGGCCGCTATATTGACCGAGGCTCTGCCGGGCACGGTGCTAAGCGAATATCAACTGCTTAAGGAAACAGGCGATGAACTCTATAATGCGGTTCACCGTCGATTCTATAATATGGCAGACAGTGAAGAAGATGAAGAAGATGATGACGACATGTCATGGCTCGATGACTTTGACGATGGCGAAATGCCGGCACCCAAGTCGACCGGAATGGAGCGGCTGCCCTACGGACTTCTTGCCTCGGCGCAAGAACTTGGCTATAAGCTCAACTCAGGAGGAGGAGTGATAGAATGTGAACTCTCGTCGACACTTACCCTGCGGATATGCCTTGTGCCGCCGGGACAATATAAAGACATCTCTTACCGCCTCAATTTCTGTCAGGGAGGAATCACGGCATATTCAGCTCTGAGATATGTAAGCAATGCGCTTACGGGGGAGTGGCTTAGGATACTTGTCGCAACTGCAGCCAAGCATGGCCGGCGGCTGCATGACGAGCTCGACGAAAAAGTCAGCGAAATGCTTGTCGCACGGCAAGAGCGCAGAATATTCGAGACGGCGCTGCCTCACTTCGTTAAGGTCTTCGGGAAAAAGAATGAATTTCAATGTAAAGTGGATTTTACCGATACCGAATTCGACGCCGACGCCGTGCTTCACGTAAAACTGTCGCACAACAAACGGGTGTCGTTTCCCATCTCGATGGACGGTTTCTCGGAAGAGTTGGGGATAATAATGCCTGTGGTGTCGGAGCTCCGCCGGATACAGCATGATCTGACGTCGGAATTCTCGGTAGAATCAATCACTGCGATATGCGACAGAATAGACCGCATAGAATCGCAACGACCTGTTTCGGCTGCCTCGAACGCACTCACGGCCGCTACGTCGTATGTGTCGCTTGGATCGGCTGAAAAAGCCACTTTGCCGATAGCGCTCAAACGGTCGGTGATGGCTGAGCTGACAGGACGTGAAATCCGTTATGCCCTTGATGGAGATGAGCTCAGGTTCGATTTTGCAGGATTTGAGGTGTCGCTGAGATTTGACGATAAACAGCGCGCGATAGAGGTGCGCATAGAATTTCACAATTCCTATTACGAATTGACCCGTACATACAGTATACCGCCGTCGCAATGTGTGGATAAGGCGTTTGTGCGCTTCGTGAGAAAATTTTTAGACGGAGCAGAGGAGCTGGCCGTTAAGCTCGACAGTTTGCTCGAAATTGAATATAACAGCAAAAGGGCTTACTATCAGTTCTGCAACAATGTGCGTGCTACAGTCGACGCGGAAGTCCTCGGGTGTGATTTTAACCATATATTAATAGTTGAGAATCCGCCACGTTGCGTAGGGTTTCTACATCTCGAACTTGATAAAGACCGCTATCTCACACTGAGATTGATACCATCGACATATAAAAAAAGGATAAAGGCCGCGGTAGAGGTTTGCTCCCGTGTGAGCAGGCTTAGAAAAGAAGCCGGCATAGCCTTCCATTACCGCACATATCCGCAGTATATGAAATGGACTGATTGAGTGCTGCCGGGCATAACCTCGTGTTGAAATTACAAAAAAATAAATAGGCCCGGGGGAGAAAAAAACGCAGATTGGCGTTATATATGTATACAGACAACAGAAACAGGTATGAAAAAAGACATGATATTTTTTTCGGCTGATGGCCAAGGCTTGACGTCGACTTCTGCAAACCATGTGGCCAATCTGGCCAAGGAAATGGTGCGTGTACTCGAAACGACGCTTGCCTCGATGGTGCTTTATTCTACCTCGGTGGCGCTGATAGGCTCTGACACGGAGAATAAGCTGAATATGGGCGCGGCGGCTGACGACCTTACCGATATGCCGCGCAAACTGCGCACCATAGCCAAGGCGAAATCGCTTATAGCATGGCTTCGGGAGGCTATCAAGGCCAAGGAGCGTCTTGCAGCCGAGGCGGCGAATTATACTTTGGAAGACTATTGCCGCGACCGGGATATCGAAATGCCCAAAATGCCCGAGGCAAAGCCTTATCTTACCGAAGACGATTATTATGCGTCGCTGCCCATCGGCGAGCGTAACCGCTATTATGAGCTTGAGACAGTGGCGGCGGTATTGGGGCAGGCCATACATCCGGGCGGCAGCTTTGCGACAGCACGCGACGCTCTTGCCACGCGGCTCAAAACGCCCCGCGAGGTGAGCGGCGACGGACGTGACACTCTCATCTATACCTATACGCCGACGGTAGACCCTGAGGCGGTGGAAGAGGTGTATTTCAAGATTCAGAAGCAATATCGCGAGGCGCAGGCGGCGCTCAATGCCATTAAGTTTGAATGCGAGCGCGCTGTGAAAGAATCGGAGCTTGCCGCGCGAAATGAAAACCTCAATGCGACAAAGGCTTATAATGAGCGTGTGGCTATGCTTCGCGACGAACTCTCGAAGTATAATCTCGAGCGGGTCAAGGCGGTCGGAGACATGCGCATAGTCATACCCGAGTCGTTGCGCGAGATCTACAATGAGGTAACGAGCCTCGGCAAAAAATAAAACGGATGTAAGAGAGCGGCAGCCCGTTTGTGGCGCCGTAATCTGAATGATGAAAGCGGGGTGCAATGTATTTTCAACTGTGCGGCAATTGCTGCAAAAAAAGAAGCTTGAAAATGGCTAAGGATATTAAAAATTGTCCACCGCTGCAAACTTTGAAGTTAACCGATGAAGGCGTGAAAACCGGAGGTTGTTTTTGTTCTTGTGCGGCAGGTGGGTTTTAGATTTAGTCCTTGCTTTCGCTTGTTTTTGCACCCGGCTTTCATCAACATACGTTGGAAAAACCGGAGCAGACTGGGACAGTGCGCCGGAGCAGACTGGGACACTTTTGATGCTGCAAAGTTAATGATTTTTTCTGAGACTGTCGCCTTTTAGCTCAAAACGTATCGCTGAGTGCACCATCCGGTCGAGTATGGCGTCGGCGGCGGTGGTGTTTGTCTCCAGACAGTCGTACCAGTCGGAGACGGGGATTTGCGAGGCTATGATTGTCGCCTTGCGGCCGTGGCGGTCCTCGATGATCTCCATAAGGTCGAGTATCTGCTCGTTGTTGAGTTTCTTGATTCCGAAGTCGTCGATTATGATCAGGTCGTAAGAGGCTATCTTCTCGAAGAGCCTCTTGGTCTGACGCTCGACTCTTGCCATGGCGAGGTCTTCCATGAGTTTGAGGATGCTCCAGTAGCGGGTCTTGAAGCCGGATATGCAGGCATGATGTCCGAGGGCCGATGCGAGCCAGCTTTTGCCCGTGCCGGTGGCTCCGGTTATGATCACAGGAATGCCGCGCCTGATGTATTCGCCGGCACACATCTGGGTGATGTATGCTTTGTCAAGACCACGCGCAGAGTCGTATGCGAGTTCGTCGACTGACACCTGATAGCGGAACCGGGCGTTTTTGAGAAGCCGGGCATTCCGGTTTGCCCGGCGCATGTCGTGTTCTCCCTGAAGGAGAAGACGGAGTCCGTCCACGATGTTGAGTGAAGTTGCCTGACGTGTTTCCATCAGGCTCTGCCATGTCTGCGCCATTCCCGGAAGGCGCATCTGTCGGAGTTCAGAAAGGATTCTTTCCATTGATTGTGTTGTTTTTATGTAAATGGTGGATTATTATGCGAAAGCCGCTTTTCCGCGGATGTTGGAGTGATTTCCGGGAGGCGTCAGTTCATCGGCGTTCTCACGGAAGCCCTCGCATTGTGTCTTGATGAGAGCCTTGACGAACCTGTAGCGCAGATTGCCGTGGCAGACGGCTATGGTACATGCCTGACGGAACAGGGCCGGGTCGCTGTCGCGTTGGAGACTGAAGAAGCCCTGGGCAGTGCGGAAGTATACCTGTTCGGGCTGTCCTCCGGCGAATATGGCCTCTATTATTGTCTTGAACTCGGGGCTGATGCGTTCGGCTTTGGATATGAAGTACTCGGCGCTGTATGCGCGGTATTCCCTTGATTTTGGAGGAAGGTGCTCCTCGACATAGGTGTAGTCGTTGCGGCGGTATGAGCGCATGTGTGTGGCCACGCATTCTCCCGAGTGATATACGCGTACCTGCGTGGCTGTGAAGGTGACATCCACCTGCTGCCCGATCAGACGGTAAGGCACGGAGTATGAGTTGCGGTTCGCCCCGAAGGTGATGAAGCTGTTCGGGGCCACCTTCAGTGTGGCGCGGCGTTTGAACTCGAACGGAGCCTGCGGTAGCGGAGCCAGCATCGGTTTCTCGGAGGCCAGGAAGCACTCACGCCGCGAGTAATCGCAGCCGGTCAGCCGCTTCTGGTTATAGCGGTCGACAAGCTCAGCGACTGCCTCGTTTAGTTCTTCCAGAGAGTGGAAGATGCGGTTGCGCAGCGGGGCGTAGATATGACGGTAGGCCTTGTTGACGGCATCCTCGACCAGAGCCTTGTCCTTGGGCTTGCGAACTCTCGCGGGCTGTGCCACACACAGATAGTGGTTGGCAAGGTCGTTCATGCCTGTAGTCAGGTCAGGTTCGTAGGAATCGGCCTTCTTGACCGCCGATTTCAGATTGTCAGGCACCAGTATCTTCGGGACACCTCCGAAAAACTCCAGAGCCCTGACCGTGGCCATCAGAAACTGCTCTATCCCCTGTGACCGCACGCACATGACAAAAGTCATGCCCGAGTACGGCATTATGGCCACATACGTCTCCACAAACACCTCCTCCCCTGTGTCAGTGTCAATATACGACAGACGGTCCCCGGCAAAGTCAATCAGCATCTTCTGTCCCGGCTGATACAGGTCGCGAAGTAACGTCGAGGGAGTGACCGCTTTCATATGCTGGGATATGTGATAGCGGAACTGCGACAGGCTGTAGCCGTCGGGGTGATCTCTGCGGTATTCCTCCCATAACAGCTGCGATGTGACATGCGGTTTTTTCAGTTCTTTCTCCAAAGCGGGCAGAAGTTCCTTCAGAACTTCCATCCGCTCATCGCAATACGCCGGGCTGCCCCCGTTGAAACGGTGGTTCAGAACCGTGTCCTCCAGCGCTATAAGTTCGCGTGTCGTAAGAGGGTCCGCCTCAGCTATCGACTTGTAGCGGCTGACTGTGTTCTTGCTGATATGGAGCGCTGAAGCAATTGAACGGATCGATTCCTTTTGCGACAGGCGTATCAGCACCTGCTTGATGATATTCATGCTTATCGGTTGTGTTGCCATGGCTATATTCCTTATTTATGGGAATATAGCTGAAAATCATCAAAAGTGTCCCAGCATGCTCCGGTTTTTTGCGCCAGGCGCCCGACAGCCAGAGACTTGCGTCAGAGCGACTGTCCCAGCATGCTCCGGTTTTCTGCGCGGCGCGGCGTGCTTTCGGCCATTTGTCCCAGCATGCTCCGGTTTTTACGCCTGTCGACCCCGAACTCAGGACGCAATTAGCTGATAATCAATCCTGCCTTCCGGCTCTAAAATGCAGATTTCGGCACTGTTTTATGCCTCCCATGCTGTCCCAGCATGCTCCGGTCTCTCCACATACGTCGCGGCGGAGAAGACACTGTCATCTCCGCCGTGTTTTTTATGGACTAAATGGACTTGAATGGGGGAAGTCAACGACAATCAATAAGACAACAAACAAAACGGAGCGTATCCCAAAAGGGTTACACTCCGTTTATATAGATTTAGATATTTCTAAATTAATGGATTATTTCACATTCCTCGAATGTAAAGCATGCTAATATTTAATCATTTATGTTTACATGTTCCAAATATGCCAACTTTATGATGAAAACCAATCAAGTTAATTCATTCTAAATCTATGATATTTATGGATATCAAATCAATCGTTAACAGGATAACTATAGTCGAGAATCAATGCCATGATATCGAATTCAATGTCTTATGCCATGGTTTTATTTCAATGGATTCTGCTAAACTTGGAGGATGGGGGACACCATTAATTATCTGTTGAAAAAGATCATATAATAACATCTCCCCATTAATTGCTATTCCAGTGGCCTTTGTTATTCGGACTAAAGAGTTACTGTAATAATAACATCCATTGAATTTAACCCATTCAAAATTTTCTAGCATATCAAACTCAATAGAAATACCAGGGATTGACGTATGATAAAGTTTATATCCGTGGCTTGAGAATTTTTCGATATTATCTATTATACCTTTCTCTACACTATCTAATATTGCGAGCTCATTCATGAGATTTTTCACCTCAGTTCGATATATCGGGGACGAAATATTATCATGCGAAAAGGGATTTAAGAGTCTGTCTTTGTAATGTTCTAAGTTTGGACACGGATTAGTCATTGCAAACCGACAACAAAAATCAGAGAAAGCTGTAATCAAACCACCAAGCATTTTATGTCGCGTTTCCCCAGTTGGTGTAAACTCAAGACTGAAGTGTTTGGGTAAAATTTCAATTAATTTTCTCTCGGAATAACGTCGCAAAGAATTAAGACAAGCCGCAAAATCGCAATTGCAGTAGTGTCTCTTGGCCTCGTCAAAAGAATCAGAAAGATTTTGCTCCAATATTACAGGTTTGGGATAAGGGGTTGTAACTAATGGGTCTTCATAAAGATTAAATACTTTCCAATCTACAATAGATCCTTTTTTCTTTATTTCTGCGGATACCAAGTGAAAAAAAGCCCTATCATGCGTGAAAATAAAAGTTTGGAATCGAGATGAATGCTTAATAATTTCATCAACTACCTTAACTCTGTTCCCCATATCTAAACTAACTAGAATATCATCTAGTACAAGCATTTTTACACTATCCGGCCAGTTAGTTTTAGTATCTGATATTGCTAGACGTAATGCAATACTCATACAAGTCAACTTTGCTTCATTAAAGAAGGACCTAGGATGTAGTATTTCACGATTAATCTCAGGTATATTCAGAGATGTAAGCCTTGCTTTAAGAATTATTTGAGGATTGTGAATATGACCATCATAACGTCTCGGTGCTATCCTTTGATTAAATACGCATGCTTTATAATCTAAAACAATATCAATCTCAAGTCCATACACATCATGTAATGTACGATTAGTCTTAATCTCAATCTCTTGTAAAATAGTTTTAACTGCTTTGTTAAAATTATTAATTAATTCCTGAAAAGCAATATAGCGCGGATGATTTTGCTTGAAAGAAGTCTTACTCTTTTTATTTCGTTCTAATGTCGGTGGAATTGATTGAATATAATCCCACCACTCTTTGAAACTTATTGAATCTATAAAGTTTCCATCTAAATCGTTTATGCCTCCAATTACAGATAAAATTGGGAATATTTCTCTGTTAAATATATCAAATACTTCATTGTCGACACTATTACGTTTTTCAAAAAGAGATGACAAAAATTTATAATTTATGAAGTCACTCGCCATAAACGCCTTTTGCATAAAATCCTTCAATACAGGACTTGTCGCGTTGGCAATGTTCAATGAATCCTCACAGTCTTTTGATGCATTAGAATCTACATCCCGAAAAATCATACGTAATCTTGAGGTTTCATCTGAATTTGAATAACGATTCCTCAAATGTTGTGAGTTTGATGCGTCAAAATATTTTCTTGCATCTGATATGGAAGGATTTTTTAATACACTTTGTATAATGGTAAACAAACTCCAATATATAGAACTCTTGCCGCTACCATTTTCTCCGTATAGGAGAATATTTTTACATTGCGGATTAAATATAAAAGTATCTTTAAAGAATTTGAAATTTTCAATCTCCAAAGAGTCTATTCGCCAATTCATACTTTTATTTTTTTTGCTTTTCAGCCAATGTTAGAAAGTAATGCGTAAATGCTTTTGCATTATCAATTAATGCATTGGATTCTGATGATAAGATTTTGAACATTTGTTCAAAATCTGGGAATAAATTATTGGGGAATAATATATCTATATTTCCAATTAAATCAATATTATTCTCATAAAACAAATCAGAATGATATAATTGAAAAACCATCGAATCACAAATCATGTGAAAAAATGATGCTTTGACTTCAAAATAGCGATCATTTTCAGATGATTGGTTATTCTTATAAAGAATAAATTGATTGCTGATATGGCTTAATTTTGACTGCAATGTCAAAGCGATCTTCGGAATAATGAAATTTTTTAGAGAAGATAAAGTAACGTTTAACGAAACCGCGGGACTAGTTGCTTTTAAATGCTCATATCGAAAGGCTCCAGAGTTTAATAACAAGGTTATATAGTCTATTAAAAAATGGTCGTTTATATTAGAAACTAAATATCCTGATAAATCTGTTTGTTTTACAAATTCCGATACAATATAATCCTTATATATGATTCGAGGTACATAGATAGAGTCTACTCGATCCATCAAAATAGAGGGATCGTAATGATTCGATTCTGGAAGTTTAAAAATCTCCGATATATGATTGAGTTTAAGGAACTCGATTTCCTCATTCATAAACAAATTGGCTGTTTTTTAAAGGCTTCAATAAGATAGTCCTTTTCAATTTGCAAAGATAATATTATTTTGGGTATTCTGCAAATTTATGTGTTTCAATAGACATCAATAGCCACGACTCTTTTCATTTAAAAAACGATGATTTTTTCAATCTTCTTGATTTACAGGCTTTTTGTTTAGGTAATGTCAAATGTCTGTTTTTCTCGGTCGGGCAGATATTGAAATTTGATAGAAAAGTACTGTTGAAAATCAGTTTATTAGCAACTCTGCTTTACTGTCCATTTTTTAATGAAAGAGCCGTGTTCAATAGGCTGTTAAAATCTTATCTATAAGTATTGTGTAATATCATAAACCTTGTTTATATAGTGAGGATAGTTTCGACTGTGAAGTTTGAACTATCCCTTTTATTTTGGTGGTCAATGCCTTAATATTGAGACAGGAAGATTCGGTTGTCTCGCTTATGAGGGTGAGGCCGGATTGGAATGTCTACGATAATATTGCCCGGTTGTAGCCATGTCGAAGAGATTTATGCACTTGCAATTGGAGGGATGGAAACGACGCGAGTAGTTGCAATCAGCTTTAGTCTCTGCATCAAAAGCACAAGCCCATCGAAAGGTTAAGCCGGTTCGAAGAGAGCCGACGACGGCCTTTCTTTTTTCTTCCCCATAACGAAAACAGCCCACCGGATTATAAGTGAGCTGTTTTCAATTCTTCATTATATTGCTATTGCTGAGTTAACAATACCTTATATGTTGTTTATTGGGCATCATTCCGGTTAAAATGATAGTCCATGTGTTTGAATCATATCCTTGCGTCACCGCACTCATCGCATTTTTGCGTTATCTCATATTTCGGGTCAATATAAAAATAGGTTGTTAAATTATTAAGTTTAAATGTATAGGAGTGTATAGCTCAATTTTATGAGAAACGCCAGTCTGTATAAGTAGTTGTATGTAAGTGCGTTCCAATAGGATGTTAGTGGCTGGCCAACAAACTCAATCCCTAAAATAAAATTTTACTCGGGTAGTTTTTTAACATTTCAACATGGTTTTGCAGCTGACCCCATATTTCGCACTTGGCAAATTCCTTTATCTTTGGGCATGTAAGACCGCATTAGCCGATATAAGGCTACATAAGACACACCTTTCCGTAAAATAAGACATGTTCCAAATAGGTGTCAAATACAACGGAAATTAATTAATTTTAGTCTATCTGTTTACATTTAATTAATAAACAAAACGGAGCGTAACCCAAAAGGGTTACACTCCGTTTATTTAGATTCAGATATTTCTAAATTGATGGATTATTTCACTTCCTCGAAGTCTACGTCGGTGACGTGGTCGTCGGGGTTGGGGCCTTGCGCACCGGGGTTGGCTCCGGCTTGCTGCTGGGCTTGTGCCTGTGCGTTGAGGATGTCTTGCTGTGCGGCGCCGAATGTGGTCTCGATTTCTTTGATTGCGGCGTCGATACCTGCGAGGTCGGCGTTCTTGTGAGCCTCTTTGAGTTTGGCTACTGCGGCCTCGATGGCAGAGCGTTTGTCGGCGGGAATCTTGTCGCCGAGTTCGCTGAGCTGTTTCTCGGTCTGGAATACGATGGCGTCGGCCTGGTTGAGTTTGTCGGCGCGCTCTTTCTCGCGTGCGTCGGCTTCGGCGTTGGCTGCAGCCTCGTCTTTCATACGTTTGATTTCGGCGTCGGTAAGGCCGCTTGAAGCCTCGATACGTATGCTCTGCTCTTTGCCGGTGGCTTTATCTTTGGCAGATACGTTGAGGATACCGTTGGCGTCGATCTCGAATGTCACTTCGATCTGAGGTATGCCGCGGGGTGCGGGTGCGATACCGTCGAGGTGGAATTTGCCGAGAAGTTTATCGTCTTTGGCCATAGGACGCTCGCCTTGGAGGACGTTGATTTCTACCGAGGGCTGGTTGTCGGCTGCGGTAGAGAATGTCTCGCTCTTGCGGGTAGGAATGGTGGTGTTGGCCTCGATAAGTTTGGTCATCACGCCGCCGAGGGTCTCGATACCTACGCTCAGGGGCACAACGTCGAGAAGAAGGACGTCTTTTACATCGCCTGAGAGCACACCGCCTTGGATGGCAGCGCCGATTGCTACAACTTCGTCGGGGTTGACGCCCTTAGAGGGTGCTTTGCCGAAGAATTTCTGTACCTGCTCCTGAATGGCGGGGATACGTGTAGAACCACCTACGAGAATTACCTCGTCGATATCCGAAGCCTTGAGGCCGGCGTCGCGGAGGGCGTCTTCGCAAGGTTTGAGGGTAGCGTGGATGAGGCGGTCGGCGAGTTGCTCGAATTTGGCACGTGTGAGTGTCATCTGGAGGTGTTTGGGCTCGCCGTTCTGTGCGGTGATGTAGGGGAGGTTGATTTCGGTAGATGTTGCGCTTGAGAGCTCGATTTTGGCTTTTTCGGCAGCGTCTTTGAGGCGCTGGAGAGCCATGGCGTCTTTGCGCAGGTCGATTCCTTCTTTTTCGAGGAAGGTGTCGGCCAGATAGTCGATGATGACGTGGTCGAAGTCGTCGCCGCCGAGGTGGGTGTCGCCGTTGGTTGATTTAACTTCGAATACGCCGTCGCCGAGTTCGAGGATAGAGATATCGAATGTACCGCCGCCGAGGTCGAATACGGCGATCTTCATGTCTTTGTCAGATTTGTCGAGGCCGTAGGCAAGTGCGGCTGCTGTAGGCTCGTTGACGATACGGCGGACGTTGAGGCCTGCGATCTCGCCGGCTTCTTTGGTAGCCTGACGCTGGGCGTCGTTGAAGTATGCGGGCACGGTGATGACGGCTTCTGTTACGCTCTGTCCGAGGTAGTCTTCGGCGGTTTTCTTCATTTTCTGAAGAATCATAGCCGAGATTTCTTGGGGAGAGTATTCGCGGCCGTCGATGTCGATACGGGGTGTGTTGTTTGCGCCGCGTACTACTTTGTAGGGTACGCGTGCGATTTCGTTCTGGACTTGATCGTAGGTCTCGCCCATGAAACGTTTGATAGAGTATATAGTGCGGGTCGGGTTTGTAACGGCCTGACGCTTTGCGGGATCGCCGACTTTGCGCTCGCCGCCATCGACGAATGCTACGATAGAGGGGGTAGTGCGGTGACCTTCGCTGTTAGGTATAACTTCGGGGGTGTTACCTTCGAGAACTGCGACGCAGGAATTGGTTGTTCCAAGGTCGATGCCAATGATTTTTCCCATAGTGGTATGTGTTTATATTTTTTATGTTAATATTTTCGTTTTGTATACTATCAAATAAACAAATGTTGTGCCAAAAAAGTTGACTGCCACTTTGGCAGATTTTTTAAATCTTCAAAATGGCAGTCGTAAAGTCAGTCGCGGCGGAAGAATTTTTTTATGCGGTCCCAAAGCGAGTGCTCGTGAATCCTGACGTGTATGCTAACGCGTGGAGATTTACGGTTTAGGAAAATTATCGAGGAGTGGAGTACAATGGCAATCCATTCTTCAAAAGCGACAATGCCATGTATCCGTTCGAGAGGTATGCGGTGAAAAGGAGAGTTGGGCTCAATGCTGCCTATAATCAACGAATCTACCGGACCTTCCATGTCGATGCTTATATTATGGTAGGGGGCACATTCGAAAAGCAGTGGCATGTCGAGGCAGTCGGGGCTCTCGGGCAGTTTGCGATATTTTTTGTAGAGGGTCTGAATAACTTTCCGGGTAATCATTTGTGTATAGCTTATTAAATGTTTTTATTATCCGGCTTCGATGACCGGTATGAAATATTAACTACCGAGGAGCGATATTGTTTGACATATATTTACAAATTTGCATACTTTTTGCACTTGTAACAATAATGTAACTGTTTTGCAAAGTTTATGCTGCACTGCTTTGGTTGGTGGGCTGTGGGTTGTGGTTGGTGGTTGGTGGTTTGTGGGCAGCGAATTAGTTTTTGAGGAAAGCATAAACAGCCTACAGCCGACTAACCACCAACCACAACCTACCAACCACAACCCTTAAAATTATTTGATGTATTTCTCGACGTCGGCCACGAGTTCGTCGCCTTGTTTGTCGCGGCTGAGGATTGTGCCGTCGGGGCCGATGAGCATAATGCAGGGTATACCGGAGATACCGTAGAGATCGGTCGGTATCGTCTGTGCGCCGATGATGTTAGGCCATGTCAGACCGTGCGATTTGATGGCGGCGAGAGTGTTCTCAGGCTCATCCCACACGGCTACGCCTACGATGTTGAGCCCCTTGTCGTGGTATTTCTCATAGAGGCTTTTCAATACCGGAGCCTGACGCATGCAGGGGCCACACCAGCTTGCCCAGAAGTCAACCAAGGTGTATTTACCCGGCTCGATGTAGTCGCTTAGCTTGTAGGTTTTGCCGTCGTAGGGTACTTCGAAATCCACATATTTATTGCCCGGCTGGGTAGCCTCGCGTTTTTCGGCGGATGCAAGCAAAGCCTGCGAGCGTTTGTATTTGGCGAACTCGGGGTATTGTTTGAATGTGTCGCGGAGTTCGGCCGCCGACGCTTGCGATGCGTCGCTGTTGAGGAAGAAGAGATAGCCGAGTGCGTTGTCGCGGTTGGCGTTGACGATACTGTCGATCATTGCATGGTATCGCTCCATAATCTGCCCGCGTTCAGATTCGGCAGCCTTGTTGTATGATTCTCCGAGTTGGGCGCGTGTTTTGAAAAATTCGCGCATTTGGTCGTTGAGCATGGTGCCGAAGGCTCCTTCCTTGGCGTTGAACGAGATTGTGCCGGATTCGAGTATGAACACAGGCATGCGTCCGCCATCGATGGTTACGCGGGCGGTTATGGGCTCGTCGATTTCGCCCTCGAATGTCACGACACCGTCAGCCACGAGTGCGCTGTCGATGGGCTCGGTGGTATCATAGTTGATAAGATATGCCATGGCTCCGTCATCATCTTTGCCCATGGGGGCTATGACTTTGAAGTGTTCGGCCGAGGCTGCTCCGCAGATCAGCAATGCTGCGGCAAGTGTAAGATATTTCATGTGATATGTCTGTCATACAAAGGTCATCAGAGTCTTGACATAGCCACGACTCTGATGACGCTCGTTAAGTATTCTGTTTATTTGCCTTCTTTTTTCTTTTTCTCGATCTGGTGCTCGATGGCGTCGATACATGAGTCGACACATTCCTCGAAGCTGTCGGCGGTCTTGTGGGCGATGAGCTGTACGAGACCGGGGATTTCGACTTTTACGTTGGCTTCCTTGTTGCCCGGAGCTTCGAATTTGACTACGCGCATGGTGATATCGAATACGGTTATATCGGGGTTGCGGCGGAGCAGACGGTCTGCCTTTTTGTTGATGAACTCATCGAGGGTGCTCGAGGCTGTAAAGTTGATGGCTTGGATGTTTACTTCCATAATCAATCCTTTTTTAGTGCACGTGGATGTGCAAGTTGATAATTCTTTTTTAGTTCTCGGTATGAAAGGTGGGTGTAGCGCTGCGTAGTGGCAAGCGAGGCATGACCCAGAAGTTTCTGTACGGCGGCCAAGTCGGCACCGTTGTTGAGCATGTCGGTGGCGAATGAGTGGCGCAGGGTATGGGGAGAGCGGCGCGAGGCATTGACGTCGGCATTGTCGAGGATGTCGCGTACGGCCCGGTAGACGATGGCATAATAGATAGGCTCGCCCGAGGGACGGACGAAGAAAGCTCCGGAGCCCAAGTCGGGCACCATGCTGTCGCGTAGATCTCTGTAATGCTCTATCATCGTCTTTAATTCTTCTCCGAAAGGGATTATTCTTTCTTTATTACGCTTACCGAGCACTTTTAGTTCGCACGAATTTGTATTTACTGCAATGTCTTTGAGGCTCACCATTTCGGCGGCACGCATGCCTGTAGAGTATAGCATGGTAACAATCAGGTCGTTGCGCACCGATTCGAAATCATCGGATGTGTCGTCGGCCTCGAAGCTGTCGATAATGCCTCCTATCTCATCCTGCGGCACGAATGCGGGGAGCACTTTCTCGCGTTTGGGCCCCCGCAGATTGGCGGTAGGGTCGATCTCGAAGCCGTAGCGTCGCTGCAGGAATCCGAAGAAGGCTCTTAGCGCCGACTCCCTGCGGGCGAGCGAGGCAGCCTTTATGCCGCGCTGCGCCTCATGGCTTATCCACAGGCGCATGTCGGCCAAGGTGATATCCGCGGGGTCGTCGGTCTTGCCGAGCTCCGCGCCGAGGAAATGGCGGAAAGCTGCAAGGTCGGCCCTGTAGGCTCTCACTGTGGCCGCCGACTTCTTTGCCTCGGCGGCAAGATAGTTGAAAAACGCGTTATACAACATAAAACGTGCCGCTCACCGCTTCAAATCCCGGCATGGGCTGCGGTGGGTGGCACGAATTTAATCACTTATTTTCAAATATGCAAATAAATGATTAAAAGATTGCACTGAAAAGCGAATTTTTGCTCGCTATCGGCGCAATCTTGAAGTAAGTTGTAGTAAGTTGAGGCGAAGCTTAATCTTCTACGGCGCGAAGCTGCTGTACGTATACAGCCTTCATCATTTTCTTGCGGTTTGTTACCGAAGGTTTCTGGAAAGCCTGACGGCGACGAAGTTCTTTTACGATGCCGGTTTTCTCAAATTTACGTTTGAATTTTTTGAGAGCTCGTTCGATGAGCTCGCCTTCTTTTACTTGTACGATGATCATATTTTGTTGTTATATTTTGTTGTCGATTATAGTTTAGCGCGGCAAAATTACAAAAAACATTTTATCTACACAAATTTCTCCCGACTTTTAATCATAAAAATCGCAACTTTTTAGGAATTAAGGCTCTATAGACATGCAAAGCGGAAGCCATGAGTGCATGGATTCCGCTCCGGGTCTTGTTTTATATGTGATTATCGGCAGGCGAAAGAGCTCTGTGCGGCGATCTGCTGATAGGCGTATACACCGGCGTCGGAGATTTCGAATGTCTGATAGTTGCCGTTTCCTACGGGCATTTTCACATGGGTGTCGTCAACGAATGTGAAGAGGTCGTGGCTCTCGCCATTGGCGGTGTAGCTCCATGTCTGAGTGGCTTGGTCGAAGTCGAGGCGTACGCTGCTGTTGTCGTTGAGGCTGACGATGTCGTAGCCTTTGCCGTCGCATTTCACAAGATATTTACCGTCGTTGCCTTCGATGATCTTGTCGCCCTTGGCCATTGGGTTGCTGCCGCTCCAGAATTCGATTGAGTTGAGCACGAGCACGTCGGCGAGGCATGATACCTCATAGACGGGGAGAATCCAGAAGGCGAAGAACACGAGTTCGTTGACAAACTTGTTGCCTACATGCTGGTTCCATCCGAGGAGACGGTTGGTGAGCGAGAAGCTGCCGATACATGATGTCATGGTGAGCAGGGATCCGCAGAGCACGAGGGCTAAGGCGTGGGTAAGAATACGTTTTTTCATACTGTTGTTTACGTCGGTTATGTTTGTTGACAAAATTAGTGATAAATGTTTAGAAAATATGTATTTTTAGAGTTAAATTTTTCAGGCTGATATTTCGCGTCGGGCATGCTCGTAGAAATTGGTAATCTTCTTTACATAGTCAACGGTCTCTGTGCCACGGCAATAACCGTATTTTACCACAGGGTCGTTGTAGTATTTGGGATTCATCTTCATCAAGATTGCCTTGCTCACATTATCGTCCCATACCTCCGGATTGAGGCCGTATTTCTTGGCAAGGGCAATGGCGTCGTATACGTGGGCTATGCCGACGTTGTAGGCGGCGATTACAAATTTGCGTCGTTCGGCGTCGTTGGGCACGTGTTTGAGCAGGTAGCCGTCGAGGTCATCGAGCAACTGTGTGGCTACCTTGACGCTCGTCTCGGGATTGTTGAGCTGCGATACTTTCGTGCGGTATCCTCGGGCTGTGGCGGGCATGATCTGCATAAGGCCTCGCGCGCCTACCCATGAGCGTGCGTTGGGCTTGAATTTGCTTTCCTGATATGCCTGCGCAGCCATCAGACGCCAGTCCCAACCGATGTTGGGGGCATATTTCTTGAATAGGTTGTCGTATTGCGAGATATAGCCTTTTGAGAAGTCGAAGCGCACGGTGGGTGTGAATTTCGACTGCTCGAAAAATTGCTTGAGCAGCTCTTTGTTGGTTTCCTGCGGCGAGGCTTGGGCAAACCAATTGTTTATTGAGTCTGCGAGCCATTTTTTATCGGGTGCGACGGCCCAAGAGGCGCGTTGGGCAAAGCTCACAGGCAGGTCGATGTCGAGGGCAGGGTAGTAAGTGCGGTTGAGGCGTGCGATGTCGCTGTCGACAACGGTGAGGGGTATCTTACCGTCGCTCACCATTTCGATGAGGTCTTCGGTGATGAGAGTGTCGCCGTCGACTTCGTGTATTATTATGCCGCCTCCGAGCTCGTCGTTGAGGTTGTTGAGGCGGCGCAGGTATTTGCTGTCTTTTTCCACATATACTTCACGCCCTACAAGCTCGGTGACGTCGGTTATGGGCGCCTGTCCCTGCACTTTGGGCTGCACGAGCACCTGCGAAGTATAGTTCTCCGGGCCGCAAGGCACTACATATTTGAGATAATGCTCTGTGATGGGCACATCGTAGGCTATGAGGTCTACCTTGCCCGAGTCGAGCATGGCGATCGCCGAGCTCAGCGACCGTGCCACCTGCAGGTCGAGCACCATGCCTTTCTGCTTGGCAAGGCTGTCGACGAGCGTATAGTCATAGCCCATAGGCTCGTCGCGGTAGATGAAATATGAGGTAGGGCTGTAGAGGGTTACTACCTTTAGGGTGTCGGGCAGAGAATGTGCGTCGGCTCTTGTGCTGTCAGTGCTTTGGCTGCAAGACAAAAGAGCAGCCCCCGCGGTAATGCCGAGGGCTGCCAATGCGTAGTTACGTAGGATTTTAGGGTGCATAATGGGCGCGTTAATTCTATAAGGTTTGCAGCCTTTGCCGCGCCCTCTTGCCCTTTAGTAGTCGAATCTGCCGTAAGGGGTGTCGAGTGTGAGGCGTTTGGCCGGAGCTTCTTCGACGCGTCCGATGATCTTGGCCGGCACTCCCATGCTTTCAGATATGGCGATGATGCGGTCGGCGGCTTCGGCGGGTACATAGATTTCCATGCGGTGACCCATGTTGAAAACCTTATACATCTCGCGTGCATCTGTGCCTGATTCGCGACGGATGAGGTCGAACAGCGGGGGCACGTCGAATAAGTTATCTTTTATAACATGTACGTCGCCCACAAAGTTCATAATCTTTGTCTGTGCGCCGCCGGAGCAGTGTACCATGCCGTGAACCGAGGGACGCAACTCGCTCAGTATCGCCTTGATAACCGGTGCGTAGGTGCGTGTGGGGGAGAGCACAAGTTTGCCTGCGTTGACGGGCGCACCCTCTACGGCGTCGGTGAGGCCGCACGAGCCGCAGTATACGAGCTCCTGAGGAATGGCATTGTCGTAGGTCTCGGGGTATTTCTCTGCCACTGCTTTGCAGAATACGTCGTGGCGGGCCGAGGTGAGACCGTTGCTACCCATGCCGCCGTTGTATTCGGTCTCGTAGGCTGCCTGACCGTAGCTTGCGAGGCCTACGATGACGTCGCCGGGGCGGATGTTGGCATTGTCGATGACATCGGCGCGACGCATGCGGCAGGTGACGGTGCTGTCTACGATGATTGTGCGCACGAGGTCGCCCACGTCGGCAGTCTCGCCGCCTGTGGAGTAGATGTTCACGTCATATTTGCGCAGCTCTTCGAGGAGTTCTTCAGTGCCGTTGATGATAGCGGCTATGACTTCGCCGGGAACAAGGCGCTTGTTGCGGCCGATGGTAGACGAGAGCAGGATGTTGTCTGTGGCGCCGACGCACAGCAGGTCGTCGATGTTCATGATAAGAGCGTCCTGAGCGATACCTTTCCATACCGAAAGGTCGCCTGTCTCGCGCCAGTAGGCGTAGGCGAGCGACGATTTAGTGCCGGCACCGTCGGCATGCATTATGTTGCACCACTCGGAGTCACCCCCGAGATAGTCGGGCACGATTTTGCAGAAAGCGCCGGGGAAGAGGCCTTTGTCGATGTTCTTGATGGCGTTGTGGACATCTTCTTTCGATGCCGACACGCCGCGTTGGTCATAGCGCATACCAGTATATTTTATTTGTTGGTTATTATTTGAGTTTGTTGATTTCGCTCTGGCGTCCTACCATCCACACGATGTCGCCGGTCTCGAACATTAGGTCGGGGCGAGAGTCGATGTGTTCCTCGCCTCGGTCTACAGCCACTACAAGTACGTTGTAGGTGTCGCGTAGCGAGGTCGAAAGAGGTGTCTTGCCGATAAGCGGCGAGTCTTCGCCGAGCAATATGTTTGTAAGTTTGATCTGCGAGGGGTCAACTGATTTCACATCTTCGGGCAGCTGTGCCTCTACCTTGGGCAGCATGCGCGCTATCTGGTCGTCTGTGCCGATAACCGAGATCACATCGCCGGGGTATATGCGTGTGCGGCCGTTTGGTATGGGTATATAGCGAGTGGCACGCTGTATGCCTACGACATTGACGCCGTAGCGCTGGCGGATGTTGGAATCCATAAGGCGCTCGCCGACAAAGGGACAGCCTGCGCCTACGGTCATGTAGGCGAGATGGAGGTCGTGGACTACAGCGTTTTTCTTGCCGCTGCGGCGCAGCTCGCGTTCGTTGAGATTGTCGATGAATTTACTCTCTATCCGTCCCATGCTCTGGCGCAGGCGTTTGGAGAAAAATACCACCAAGAGCACCAATAGCGAAATCACAACGGCCAGACCTACGCGCGAGGAGTAGATCATCACAAACACCGCCACTACGAAGCCCAGCGACAGCGCGAAGCGGAAGATCATCATCACAAGGCGCGGTATCCGCCCTGTGCGGCCTTCTTCTTCGCCGGCCACAGGTGAGAGCGGGAGCAACAGGGCAAGCAGGAATGGCGACATCGCTATAAGTGTGACGGCGAGCGAGAGCACACGACTCCAGTCTCCGGCATATTCAGCAAGGTAGGGGGTGAGGTATTTGACCGAAATTATAAGTATGGCAAGCAGGACGATACCATAAAGCACCGTCCGCCAAAGATAGCGCTTGATCACGCGGCCCCACGGACGCCCGGCGGCGTCGCTGCGGTCGGCCTCTTTCTGATAGCGGTCGATGAGGAAATGGAGTCGCCGGGGCAGATGGCGCTCCACGAGCCCGTAGGCCGGCAATGACATCTTGATAAAATAGGGCGTGGTAAAGGTGGTGATTACCGATACGGCCACGACGATTGGGTAGATGGTATTGTCAAGCACGCCGAGCGACATGCCCAATGTGGCGATGATAAAGGCAAACTCGCCTATCTGTGTGAGCGAGAAGCCCGATTGTATGGCCACCTTTAGAGTCTGGCCTGTGACGAGCATGCCTGCCGTGCCGAAGATTATCATGCCGCAGATTACCACCACTGACAGCAGGAGTATCGGTGCCCAGTATTGGCTGAGTATCGCCGGCTGCACCATCATGCCTACGGAGATGAAGAATACCGAGCCGAAGAGGTCTTTTACGGGCGTCACCACATGCTCTATGCGCTCGGCGTAGGAGGTGCCGGCAAGGATGGAGCCCATGACGAAAGCTCCGAGAGCCAACGAGAAGCCGCAGTAGACGGAGAACACTGCCATGCCGAGGCATAGGCCCATCGACACTACCAAAAGTGTCTCGCTGTTGAGGAAGCGGCGGATACCGTTGAGAAGCGAGGGAAGCACATAGACGCCTACCAAGAACCATATTATGAGGAAGAACATCAGCTTGCCTACGCTATAGAGCAACTCGGAGCCTTCCACACTGTTGTTGATGGCTATGGATGAGAGCAATACCATCATCAATACGGCAAAGAGGTCTTCTACAATGAGCACGGCGAGCACTATCGAGGCGAATTTCTGCTGCCGCAGTCCCATGTCGGTGAAGGCCTTGATAATGATGGTGGTAGACGACATCGAGAGCATGCCGCCGAGGAAGAGGCTGTTTATATTGTTGAAATGCAGCAGATGGCCTACGGTGAAGCCCGCGCACATCATGCCGGTGATGATGATGACGGCGGTCACCACAGCCGAGCCGCCGGAGTTGAGCAACTTCTTGAAACTGAACTCCAAGCCCAGCGAGAACAGCAGCACGATAATACCTATCTGGGCCCAGAAGTCAATATTGGCTTCAGTGGTCACCGACGGCAGATATTCAAAATGAGGGCTGGCAAGGAAGCCGGCCACAATATAGCCCAGCACTACCGGCTGCTTTATCCATTTGAACAACACCGTAACTACGGCGCCGAGGATGAGTATAAAGGCAAGGTCGGTGATGAGTCCTTCGATATTCATGATTTTCAGAAACCTAACTGGTTTGCCAATGCGATTGATTTGGTGGGGTGGAGTGTCTCGAATTGCGAGAAGAGCTTGATATAGTCGGTAGTTTCGCGCACGAGGCATACGAGGTTGAGGCGCGTCTCGCCGTTTTCATAGTCATACTCCACATAGAAGTTCTGAAGGTGTATGTGATGGTCGCGGAGCACCTGCTTGTAGTCGGCGATGTCTTTGAGTATGCACGATGTCTTTATGCGCATAATGCGCGATTCCGACCCGCGGCTTACGCGGTGTTCGATTCTCTCGAGCTGTACTAAAATGAAGAGTATCAGCAGGCAAGCCAAAGCCGACAGCACATACATGCCCACTCCGACAGCCATGCCGATGATGGCCACCATCCATATTCCGGCAGCCGTGGTGAGGCCGCGCACGGAGCCTTTCATCTGTATTATCGCTCCGGCGCCCAAGAAGCCTATGCCGGTGATTACTTGTGCGGCAATACGGCCGGGGTCGCCGTTTTTCAATCCCATGTATTCCTGCGGCACATAGATTGAGAGCAACATGGCCAGAGTTGAGCCCATGGCGATGAGCGAGAAAGTACGCACTCCCGCCGGCTGACCCTTGCGTTTGCGCTCGTAGCCGACGATGGCGCCGAGCAACATGCTGAGTATCAGCTTGTAGATACTACCGATGGTGTTGACTTCTACGCTGTTGATACTATCGTATATAGTCGAGAGCAAAGTCATTATTTGAGGTTGATCTTACGCGAGATAAGGCGGAAATTGTCGGCAAAAAGTTCGACGGTGTACTCACCGGCGATAAGGGGTGTGTTGACGTCCCAATAGATTGTCACACCGCCGATTTCCTCGCCGGCATATTCGATAATCTTGCGGGCTGTATATTCTACATTTCCGCCTTCGAAAGAGAATGTTCCACCCGGGCCGAGTAGTTGGCCTGAGGGTGAGATAATGCGCATGTAGATGGTTTTCTCGCCTACAGGGGTGGAGTTGTTCTGCGGTATGGTGAATGTGGCCATCAGCTGCACTGCTTTGGCTACTTTCTTCTCGGTCTTGCCTTTTTTGTTGAGCGCTGTGAGGGTGAGGCCGGTGACGTTGAGTTTCTCGGCAAGAGTCATGCGCTCGCTGAGCACTTCGTTGCGCTTAGAGGTCTCTGTGACTTGGCTCGACAGGCGGCGGTTCTCGTCCTTAACCTGCTGATTCTCGTTGCGGAGCTCCTGATTCTCTTTGTTGAGACGGTCGATTTCCTCTACATAGTGGCGCAGGAGGGCACGCAGGGTGTTGATTTCGTTGCGGAGCTTTGATATTTCGGCAGCGCTTTTGTGCTTCTGGTTGTTGAGTTCCTGCTGCAGTTTCTCTACCTGTATGCGGGCGGCCTCGTATTTGTCGTTGAGCTCGCGCTTCACCGAGTCGTCTGTGATGAAGCGGCGTGAGTTCTCGAATTGAGCGAATTCGTCGTTAAGGTCTTGATATTCACGTTCGAGGTCGGCCTGAGCCATGTCGAGTTGCTGCTGTTCGAGTTCTGCCCGTGCAGCCTCGGCCTGACGTGTGGCACGGACGGTAGTGAAGATAAGGAATCCTACAACGATTGCCACCGCTGCAGCTATAGCTATGATGATAATATTGCGGCGAGAGCCGCCTTTGGGTGCTTCTGCGCTCATTTTGTCATTAATTTTGCGTTTCAATCCACAAAATTAATAATAAATTCCCAATCAACAAAATGCAAAATCCCGACGGATGGAGAGAATGCACCTGTTGTCTTTAATCGTGATATATGGCGCTGAGAGTAATGCAAGTTTCGCAAGCGATAGGTATATGTCAATCAGTTGATACACAGTAGGGACGCGCCGCGGCGCTAACCTTTACCCACAAATTCCCCTTTATGGTGTTCGTCCATGAGGTATTGATAG
>OFGC01000260.1_pt1 | contig 60460 bp, 55 predicted proteins | sample 1521691 | NCBI WGS metagenome assembly OFGC01 (sample SAMEA3504121, study PRJEB24116) | mouse gut metagenome | biome: mouse gut; feature: mouse-associated habitat; material: faeces | place: Denmark | collected 2011
TCGCTCGACATATCCCGTCAGCTGCGCGACAAGAGCATGACATTTGTTCAGATTTCCGATTTGTTTCATTTCTCTTCTCCCGGCTATTTCAGCCGCTATGTTCAGAACAACCTCGGCATGAGTCCTTCCGACTACAGAGAGTAATACGGGGTGTGAAAGACAAAATAAAGGCGCAACCGATGAATTTAAGGTTGCGCCTTTTTCTATGTAAAAGTGATTGGTTGGGCTTTATTTCTCAGATGTCTTGGGATATCCCGGTTTTACCGGAATACGCCCATCGTCCATTGCTGCACTGTATGCCAGCCATGCAACGATTGCCGCATTGACTTTCAAGTCGTCCAATGAAAGCCGCTCGTATGTGTCCATTGTTGTGTGATAAGCTCTAAAATAGTCCAGTGGGTCTTGAATAAATTGGAATGCAGGAAGCCCAAGACGAGAGAAGCTAACATGGTCTGTACTGCCGACTGACATCGGTGAAAAGGTGTCAAAACCTAACGAAACCAAGGGCTGTTTCCATGCTTCAAAATATGGATATGCCATGTCATTCTCTTCCAGATAAACGCCTTTGAATCGACCCGAACCAAAATCCATGTTCAGGTACAGTGCGAAGTCATAATACTCCGGTAACTTTTTCTTTTGCTCCTTATCGTATAGTCTATGGTTGGCATAGCCTCTTGAACCATATAGTCCTTGTTCCTCACCACCCCACAGCGCGAGACGGATAGTGCGACGCGGCTTTATGTCAAGGGCCTTGAGTATGCGCATTGCTTCTATCATCGTTATGCATCCGGAGCCATTGTCGGCGCCACCTGTTCCACCGTGCCAAGAGTCAAGGTGCGCACCGATAAGAACTATTTCATCTTTAAGTTTTGGGTCTGTACCCGGTATCTCGGCTATGATATTGTTGATTTTCTGATTGTCGGTAAAACTGTTTCTTACGTCAAGTTCCATTTTTACCTCATCACCGCCTTTAAGAAGGCGAACCATTCTGCCGTGGTCTTCAGTGGGTAAAACAATCTCCGGCAAGGGTTCCTGATCCCCGACTTTATAATTGACACCTCGTGATCCGGGTATATTAAAAGTTCCATCGCCAACAATTACTGCCAATGGACGCTCTTCCTTGATAAGAGAGTCAATCGCCTGCTTCAATCCCTTGTTTGAACCGGACGACCATCTTCCCCACGGACTTGATGGGCGACTGTCCTTTGTCATTTCTGCAAGTTCTTCGTCGGTATATCTTTTTGCCATGGGACGAAAGGACAGTTCGTATTCCCTTGTGATTGGCATAATGACAATCTTTCCGTGGAGTTTGCCGCGATAGTTGGAGAGTGATGCTGTATCGGTCGGTTCCAGCAGGATGCAATCTCCTGTAACCAAGCCATCAGTGCTGCCTGACCACGCTTTGGGATTAGCAGCGAAACTGCAATAATATGGAGCGGTCATTGCCACATAGTTCTTTTCATTGTCCCAGCCGCCTTTGGCAAAATCCGACGCAAACTCGGTGTGAACATTATCGAATCCAAAACCTTTTAATGTATCCGTCACAAGTTGCTCAGCACGCAATTTTTGCTTTGATGCGGCAAGGCGCGAGCCGAGTTTGTCAGTTATGAAATGTGAGATGCCTTCAACTTGAGAGTGATTGAATGCTTGGTCCTTTACCCGATATGCCATCTCATCCGACTGATGGGTTTGGGCATGGGTTCCTGTCACAAGTAAAACTGTGACGACAAAAGTCAAGATACTTCTTATCATTGCTATTTTAGTTTTAAGTTTATATCATCAAGCCATTGAGCTATGCCGGTTGTATCTCCTTCTTCTGAGATAAAACCGTTGTGGTGCAGTGAATTTGGTGTTGCGTTCACAATTTCGAGTAATGTTTCATGAGGAAACATATTTGCGTATGAGCAAAATGAAACCACAATTTTTCCACTGAAATCATAGTCGGATTTTTTAAGGAAAGAAAGTACAGGCATGGGGACAGTGTGCCACCATACGGGACCGCCGATAAAAATCACGTCATATTTATCAAAATCAGCGATGGTATCTTTCAATGCCGGAAATACGCTGTCATTCAGCTCTGATTTTGCTTCCGACGCACAATCTTTGAAATCTTCCGGGTAAGGCTCTTTTCTTTCAATACGATATAGCGTACCCCCGGAATGTGTTGCTATTGCATTTGCAACCTTTTCGGGGTTTCCGCTTCGGCTGAAATAGGCTACCAATACATTGCGCGTCGTATCAGCCGATATTTCATCTCCGATATAAAGAGGCTCCTTTGAGCCGGTAAATTTGCTGCAAGAACAAAATATTATTCCGACAAGGAGTATAAAGATATATTTTGCTTTCATATTGGAACGATTGTTGGTAAAGTTTTACAAAGTTATTCGATTTGATTTGTGGAAGTTGTATCAAAATGTCGGTGTATGATACCCTTTTTTCCACATTCATTGTTTTAGACTTTTTTTCAGAAAAATAGGAATAACTCACCGAAAGAAATGTATGTGCTATCCGTGGCCATCTCTGTAATTTTGCATATTGAAAACCTGATAATTAGATTTTTGATATGAAAATGAGTGTCTTTTTATTCTCTGCTATTCTTCTGTGCGCATCATGCTCGGAAGATGAGGATATTATCAAGAATGAGGAGCCTATGAAACCGAATACGGAAATACCTACCGGAAATAATGGCGGGACTGATAACTCACCTGCGGAATATATATTTACCACCAATTCAACAGTTGATGATATTATATCCAATCCGGCATTCGGGGATTTTGGCTATTTACTGTTTCCCGTTGACCGTAATGTGTCACGCTCTATGACACTTGCCGACATCAGTTCATCAAATGTATATGTTTGGTATAGCCATATACTGCCAGAGAAAACTGTGGAGATTATCAATCGTCTGTATAGTGATGCCGCAGCAGGAAATCAGATTTTCTATCGGATGTATTCAGATGCTGAAATAGCCGCAGACCGTTCAAAGGCGGATACCGGATTATTCCTCTTCCGAGGAGAGATAGGAAAGCCGTTCGCCATCACCAATGCCGGAGGCGGATTTATGTATGTCGGAGCCATGCACGACAGTTTTCCTCACTCTCTTGAAATAAGTAATGCTGGGTTTAATGCCTTTGCCTTGATATATCGTCCTGATGATCCTTATTCGGATTTGGCGAAGGCAATAGAATTTATACACGATAATGTTTCGGAATTAGGAGTCAAGGCTGATGATTATTCTCTGTGGGGTGGCTCTGCCGGCGCAAGAATGTCTGCGGTTTTAGGTAATCAGGCATATCTGCAACAGCTGACAGACCGTAATGACATTCCACAGGCTTCTGCTGTAATTATGCAGTACACCGGATATACACAGGCATCACAATATGATGCTCCGACTTATGTATGCGTTGGCTCAAATGATGGTATTGCTTCTTGGCGAACTATGCAAAACAGACTACAACGTCTTTCTGCAATGGGCATCCCAACCGAGTTCCATGTCTATGAAGGGTTAGGACATGGTTTTGGGCTCGGTCAAGGTACAGTAGCCGATGGCTGGATAAACGATGCACTGAAATTCTGGCAAACGAATATGAAAACTAACGAAAAAGGGAAAAATGGTAATAGTTACCGAAATTTTTCAAGAGCTTCGGACTAAGACAGTTTGTTATTTTACCGAATTCAAAATTACAAGATATGAAACATAGAATATTAGGAACGACATCACCCCTTGAAGTATCTACCATCGGCCTTGGCTGTATGGCCATGAGTCACGGCTATGGAGAACCTGCCGACAAGAAAGAAATGATAAAACTTATCAGGACAGCCCATGATTTGGGAGTGACTTTCTTTGATACAGCGGAGGTTTACGGCCCCTATACCAATGAGGAACTTGTCGGTGAAGCTCTCGAACCGATACGGAACGAGGTGAAGATTGCCACAAAGTTCGGTATCAGCATGAATATGGACGATTTCAAGCAAGTGCTTGACAGCCGTCCCGAAACAATCCGACGGTCGGTTGAAGGCTCGTTGAAGCGTCTTCGCACAGACCACATCGACCTCTACTATCAGCATCGTGTTGACCCCGATGTTCCCATCGCCGATGTCGCCGGAACAATCAAAGACCTTATGGATGAGGGTAAGATACTCCACTGGGGATTGTCGGAGGCCGGAATTGATACTATCCGCGAGGCAAATTCTATCTTGCCACTTACAGCCGTACAGAGTGAATTTTCCCTTTTCTGGCGTGAACCGGAGAATAACCTCCTGCCTGTTCTTGAAGAGCTCGGCATAGGTCTTGTTCCGTTCAGTCCACTCGGAAAGGGTTTCCTTACCGGCGGTATAACCAAGGACACAAAGTTCGGGAAACACGATTTCCGTTCTTCTGTCCCCCGTTTCCAGAAGGAAAATATCGAGGCGAATATGGCTCTTGTAGAGTTTGTCAAGTCTATCGCTGAAAATAAAGGTGTCACACTCGCACAAGTCGCCATTTCGTGGATATTATATCAGAAACCATGGATTGTTCCTATCCCCGGCAGCCGAAGCCTCAAACACCTTGAAGACAACATTGCAGCAGCCAATGTAACCTATACTCAGGAGGAAATGGCTGAAATCAATGCCACCCTCAACACAATAGTTATCCAAGGTAACCGCTATAATAGCAACAACCAATCCCATATTGGGAACTAACAAACATACATCATCTATACAGAAGGCAGGTCACGCACCTGCCTTCTGCATTTATGATGAAAACACTAATTTCTAACCACCACACATACAAACGCAACAGCAACACGTCTTATTATCAAGTGCGCGATATAACTATCTTAAAATCAATTAAATATGTGGCAGCATATGGATCAGTAGATATTTCCAGTTGTTGAGGAGGGTGGATTGCCGTATAATGCTTACCTTTGGATATGGAAATTATAGATCTGCTGCGTAAACTACTCCCCTCGGAGATAGTGGACAATTTCGTCATAGTCCGGTTCGAGAAGACGTTTGACGAGAAGAAGATCCAGGAGGAAGAGGATGCGGTGAATGAAAATATAATCGCTTACGGCGTCGGTGACTACAAAATCATCCAGGATTTTCCACTGCGAGGCAGATTCACCCATCTTCATCTCCGTAAACGCAAATGGCTGGACAAAAGCACGGCGAGATATTCAGCTACAGCATCGACACATCAGAATATGAAGGGACACGGCTCAATGCAGAGTTCGTGGATTTTTTTAAAGAGGAGTGTTGAGACCACGACAATACCGATTGTCACGATAGCCAGTACCAACGGTGGCATCGCCCGTCAAGATATGTACATCGGTTCTATTAAAAATGAGGAGGTCTATAGCTACAAATAGTGGCAATATCAACATTGTAAAACTTCCAAATAAGTGCAGTGTATAACAGATAAATCTTCCGAATAAGTGCAGTACGAAGTATTTTGTATATCTTTGCATCAAATTACAATGTTATGAATCTGATAGAACTTGAAACAATACTTCGTGACCAAAAAGCAGAACTTGACCTTTTGCGTGAGGATACTCTCATATCTCGCCCGGAGGAAGATTTGATTGATTTAAATAGTAGACTCGCACAAGTTGTCATCGGAGTGAGAAGAAGTGGGAAATCAACATTATGCTTCAATGCGCTTGAGAAAGCCGAGATCAACTATGCTTATGTCAATTTTGATGATGAACGACTTGCCGAATGCCGTACAGAACATCTGGATTTGATTTTAGAAACACTTTATCGTATCAATGGTAAATTTGAGTATTTATTTCTTGATGAAATTCAGAATGTGGAGGGATGGCCGTTGTTCGTAAACCGTCTTTTGCGTCAACGCATTCACATGATTATAACTGGAAGTAACGCAAAGCTCCTCAGTACCGATCTTGCAACTCACCTAACAGGGCGACATCATAAAATAGAGCTGTTCCCATTCTCATTCAGGGATTGGTGTACGGCTAAGGGTGTAAAACATGACAGTATGACCACCCGTAACAGGGGGTTGCTTGGGAAAGAGTTCGGAGAATATCTCCATGCCGGTGGTTTTCCGGAATTAATTTATGAATCAGGAAATACATCATATATCAGCACACTTTTCGACAATATCATAAATCAGGACATCAAGAACAGATTTAATGTGCGGAATATTGATGAGTTAGTGAAAATGGCACACCACATTCTAAATGAAACACCGGATTGTTTCACCATAGATGGACTAATGGAAGTGAGTGGAATTAGAAGCAATCACACCGTAATGAAATATCTGTCGTATCTGCAACAGACATATCTGATTTCGCAAGTGAAGAAATATTCGCCCAAAAGTCGTCAGCGATCAACAAATGAGAAGTATTATGCTATAGACGTATCATTTATGGACAAGCGTGAAAACGCCTTTGCCGGGGAGAATCTTGGGTGGAGACTGGAAACTATCGTCTATCTGGAATTGAAAAGAAGATATGGCGGTCAAGGTTGTGACATATATTACCACCGTGAAAAGACCAGCGAAACTGATTTCATAGTATGCAATGGAAATAAAACCATCGGCATATATCAGGTTTCTTATGACATATCCAATGAAAAGACTCGTAAGCGTGAAATCCGGGGATGCTTGGCAGGGGCAAAAGTAACTCACTGTGACAATATATGCATCATAACGAACCATCAGCGCGAAGACATTTCCATTGAAGATAAAACCATAAAAGTTATACCAGCTTATGAATGGCTGCTTAATAAATAAAGAGGATGGATTTATTGTGGTCTTGGCTCAGGCATTATTATCGCATTGCAATCTGATAGAAATATTGAGTTCCGTTATTGGGAAATATGCGAATAGGAGACAGTAGGTTTTTCTTCGGATTTCTAACACATTAGGTGGGTTCAATTTCAGAATTAATTAGTAATTTTGAAATCGTATCAGAGAATAGAGCAGACAAACGGAGACAAGGGAAAAACACCTTGTGATAGCCCTGTGCTATACTCGTGCTACACGCAAGATGCAAGCCTATGTAACCATTTGGTTGTCAAAATATTGGATAGAAAGTTCACTATCCTCTCTCTCCGCCAACAAAGCCTGTTCATCAGGCTTTTGTTGTATCTCTACCTCTCCTAATCTCACAAAATCCCACAATTTATCCCCGATATAGAGATAATTTAGTTGAAGAAACTTGATAGGATGTCAATTATACAACCGATAAACATCAGCATAGGAATTAAACTGAGTACACCAACAAATAGCCCCAAAATCCTAATGCCGGATGATCGGCGATATTCACCGTCCTTTTTTTGAAAACAAAATATCAAAAAAAGAATGATACTGAGTGAGTAAAATCCAAGCGGTATCGCCACCATTTCGACAGATGTAAACATATTGCAAATATACTATTTTTTCAAGTTGCCGGCATTATCCGTTCAGTTGTTATCTATAAATGGCGTGAATCCCGTTTGCAATAGAGGCGTATCAGCTATACAATTCCAACACTTCAAGTCGGTTAGATTAATTAGGCATTTTATTATCGGATGCCGTGAGGCGATGCGATTACTGACTAAAATATCATGAATACCATTGCCTAAATTATAGCTTATTCAATGATATTTATTATTTTTGTACTGATTCTCGATGGTAGGCATCGACGGGAGATATGTGGAAGTTTCAGTGGAGTACTAAGGGCGATGATTATCGTTGGATTGAAAAACTCAAATGATATAACTCTCAGATATGTACATGGCATTATTTTTAATATGGATTATTCTTGTTGTTGCGGTTGTCGTTATAATTGCAATACGAATAAGACTAAAAAATAAGTCCAACGCATTGGTGGAAAGGATAAAAAACCTCTCTGCATACAGATCTAAATCAAGAAATGAACTGACTTATGGGAGCCATTCAAAAGTGGGTGAGGTCATGTTTGTTGATATTCCGACAGATTTGAACAATTGCTTTCAGGACACAATTATATCCGCTACACAGGGAATAGATTTTTCAAATTATTATAAGACATACTTTAAAGAAGCGTATTCACTTTCTAAGAGACTTAAAATCTTTAAAATAGTTCCGTCAGAAACAATTTCAAATCTAATACGTGATTTCGAGCAAATAGATAGTCTGATCAAACAACACAATGAGTCGGTTATAAATAACTTGCTTGATGTACATAAAGAGTTCTTTGATCATTGCCTCAGGTATCCATTAGATAGTCAGCAAAGACGTTCCATTGTTTCTGAAGAAGATAACTGTCTTGTAGTTAGTAGCGCAGGTAGCGGCAAGACATCGTCTATTGTAGGAAAGGTCAAGTATCTGACGGAAATAAAAGGTATTGATCCTAAAAGAATTCTACTAATAAGCTATACTAATAAAGCCGCTTCCGAACTAACCGAAAGAATTGCAACTGTTGGATTGAAGGGGTATACATTTCATAAATTGGCCTTAGATATCATTGGGAGAGAAACGGGAATCAAACCATCTATTTGTGATAATACAGATGCTTTGTTTGTCGAAATATATCATAGTCTATTGAATAATTCGAATTTTAAGAAAAGTATATTAGAATATTTCATAGATTATCCGAATAGTGATACGGCTTGTGAACAACGCAAAAATGAAATACGGGAGCAATTATCTGAACAAAAAAGAGTCCGCATTAAAGCAATGTTTCCAGATATGGATGGCAGAACAATATATGTTCGGAGTGAACAGGAGCAGAAGATTTGTTTTGCATTGTCGTCTCTTGGTATAAAATTTCGATATGAAGAGGCTTATGAGTATCCGTTGGCTGATGAAATGCATTCTCAATATCATCCTGATTTTTCTATATATTTTGAAAAAGATGGAACAACTCAACGCATCTATTTAGAGCATTTTGGAGTGGATGATCATGGTCTTGTCCCTACTTGGTTTGCAAAGGATAGAAATATTACATACGAAGAGGCCAACCGAATATATAATGATGGGATAACATGGAAGAAAGCAGCTCACGAAAAGTTCGGAACACAACTGTTGGTAACATCAAGTGCCGATTTTCATTATTCTGATATTAAAGACAAGCTAAAGAATCTCTTAATTAATGCTGATGTGCCAATTCAAGAAAAAACAGATGGCGATTTATACGATTCGGTGCTCCCCAAAGGCAGTAAACAAGAAAAAACATTCATAAGACTAATTGTTACGTTCGTAACATTGATTAAATCCAGTTGCAAAACTTTTGAATCAGTTTTGGAACAGGCCGAAATATCAAATGATGAACGTAGTGCATTTATAATAAAGAACATACTCCAACCGGTGTATATCCGTTATAAGCAGGCATTAAACGAGCGTAAACAAATAGATTTTACTGATGCCATACTTCAGGCAACGGATCTATGCCGCAATAATCATTCAATAGAATACGATTATATTATTGTAGATGAATTTCAAGATATATCTGTAGACCGCTATAATTTTTTGAAAGTATTGCGAGATGGTAAGCCCCCGGCAAAACTTTATTGTGTGGGAGATGATTGGCAATCCATATATCGCTTTTCGGGGAGTGATATGGCTCTTTTCAATCAATTTCCTGAATACTTTGGTCCGACAGAAATAAATAAGATAGAAACTACCTATAGATTTGGAGAGCCTTTAGTTTCCATATCATCTCATTTTATACAGCGGAATTGTATTCAAATACAAAAGAATATACGTTCCTTCAATGATGAAATGAAGACAACCTTAGAGTTTTATTCATACCAAAAACATGATTATTGTAACAGAATAGAACAGATTGTAAACTCTATCCCGTCAGATAAGTCTATATTCCTATTAGGGCGCTATTCTTTCGATGACTATTACTTGTCATTCACGTATAAACCAATTAAAGAGGGTAATAAATTTTTCTATGTTATAGCCGGACGAAAGATTGAATTCCTGACCGTGCATAAATCTAAAGGACTTGAAGCTGATTATGTAATTTTGCTCCAATGCAACAAAGATACATATGGTTTTCCATCGCTCGTCAGCGATGACCCCGTATTGAATTATGCACTGACTAAAAGTGATCAGTTCCCGTATGGTGAGGAACGCAGATTATTCTATGTCGCAATAACCAGAGCTAAGATAAAAACGGTTGTTCTTTATGACATGCGATTTCCGTCTGTATTTGTCGATGAGTTCTTGCATCCTAAAAAAATTTCAGAAAAAAGCTATGAAAAACATCCTAATGCTAACAAAATATGGACTCGCAAAGAGGATAACTTATTATTGCTGCTCCATGGACAAGGGGTAAGCATCAAGAGTATAGCAATGAAGATGGGTAGAAGTCAAACCTCTATTGTGATGCGATTAGGCAAACTGAATGCAAATATTTGATTGTCATATATTTTTATCACATAAGTTATTATGTGCAATAGGTAAAAATGGAATGGGGCTGATTGAACACGAATCAAGATCAGAAGTGGATACGTGAAAATAATGTAGGAATGGGAGTGGAGTCATGGGTTGCTGGGGATTTGGGAGGTGGGGGAGGGTTGGATGATGAAAAAAAAAATTACGATATTTGGGGTAATGATTCCGGCGGTTCATCTGTCTACAATATAAAACAACTTCGCAATGGGATATTCCACAACTGAGTTTGAGACTCTCTACATTCAATGTTTCCCTCCTTCTATGAGGTTGGCGATGAGCCTGCTTCATGATGAGGATGAGGCTCGCGATGTGGTTCAGGGTGTGTTTCTCAAGCTATGGGAGTCGGAGATCCGGGTTGAGAATCCCATGGCATTTATCCTGAGGGCTGTCCGCAATGCCAGTCTGAACAGGATCAGTATGCTTGACACTCGCGACAGGATCCGCCAGCGTATAATGCTTGATCCGCCGCCCGACGATTTCGACATTGACGGGCGCAACGAGGAGGTGAGATCTGCCATACACAGGCTGCTTACGCCCCGGGAACAGGCGGTTGTCGACAGGATTTATGCCGGAGGTATGAGCTACAAGGAAGCTGCTGAAAACCTTGAAGTCTCCGTTGCGGCGATCAATAAGAATATCGTTTCAGCACTGAAAAAATTAAGAATCTATTTCAAAACCGGAAAATCATGACTGAAGAACAGAAAGAAATACTGATAGCTAAGATGCTTGACGCTCCTTCGGCTTTGTCTGACGAGGATCTGGATGCGATACGGCATGATGAGGAATTGCGTGACATATACGATGCATCATCTGCTGTCAGCAATGCCTGTGTCGGTCAGCCGGAGTTGGATGTGGAGGCTGAATGGAAGCGTTTCCGTCCACGTATCCGTCGTAGACCGACGGCAATGCGTTGGGTTATGCGCGTGGCTGCCATATTCTTGGGTGTGGCATTCTTATCGGCTGTTGCCATCAGGATGATGGACAGTTTGTTTACGAATGACCAGCAGCCGGTGATAGCAAAGTTATCCCTTCAGGAGGATATGACGGAAGTCCCGTCGCTACCTCAGAGTCCGCAGGCGGTTGTGACTGAAGATCCGATCCGGGTTGAGCCGACCATTGACAAACGTCGTCATACAGCCCCGGCTCGCCATATTGCCAAGGCAGAGAAGAAAAGGACTGAAACGACGCCCCATCAAGCGGAGACTGACATAGATGTAGATGAATTTATACGCATTCAGCAGGCGCGTATCGACAATGATCTGGCAATGCAGGTCGCTGAATCCTATATGGATGAATTTGATGAACTTCTACCGATCCTTGATGCGGCCGGTGCATATAGTCCGGAATTGGACAATGCAGTCAGAAAAGTAACAATGGAATAATTATAAAAAAATACTCAGGATATGAAAACATCAATTATCCGGCTTATTAGCCTTATGTTCGCTGTCATACCGATGATGGCAGTGGCTCAGAACAATATCAAATCGGCCTTTGATGCCATAATCAAGTGCCCTGAGGCCAAGATAACAGAAAGCCACACACTCGAAAAGGATCCGTCATCCGGCATAAAGACGGGGCAAAGCGACGTGTATCGCTTTGTTCTCCCGGCAAGCGAAGCTAAGCTTCTCGAAAATGTGGTCACTGCTTTTGATCGGGATGTGGATATGGCCTACAGTATCAACCGTGGCAAGTCTGTCAACACAGAGAGTGGCATAGTCTTGACCGTGGGTGATGGTGGATCGGATGGTGTCTATATAAACGATTCGGATTGTGAATACATCTATTCGTTGTTTCTTGCTCCGCTCTCAGAGGATCCCAATGGGATTTTCCGATATGCTTACGGGATGAACTGCAAAGAGGAGAATGGGAAATTGATAGGTAAACTTGTGGTAACCTACGCAACTACATTAAAGTATCGGCAACAGGCGGAACAGCAACGTCAGTACAGTATGTTCCGCAACCTGTCAAATGGGGTATATGTCCTGCAATCCGACAGTTCCGCCCAGCAAACGTGGTTTGATACGCTGATGTCATATTTCCAGAGCATGACTTCCGCCAACTCCCAGACAAGAATTGCCCTCGCATCGAAGGCATATAAGGTGATCAGGGATACATCAAAATATCCTGATGTGACAGAATCTGACAAAGATGCTGTCCGCGAAATACTGGAAGGGATGATTTATGAAAAAAAATACTCGGAGACGGTTCTCAATAGACTTCTGCACCAGTGTCTGACCACACTTAAATAAACAAGCATTTTTTCATACTCGCCTCGACTGCTTGGAAGGTCTGAGCGGTCGAGGCTTTTTAATGTAGCAATTTATGAAACGATTGGCTATAGTGGCTTTTTGTGCCTGTCCGTTAACACCGGTAATGGCTCAGACAACAGTAAATGACTCCATCAAAACTCAGGAACTCAATGAAGTGGTGGTTGAAGCACGCAATCAGCGGCTTGGTTCGGAGGTGTCAATATTCATACCGACATCGAAGCAAAAAAATGCGGCACAGACTGCTGTCGATTTACTCAACCGAATGGCGATACCGCAACTTAGAATCTCCCCTAATGACGAAATAACCGATCCGGCAGGTAAGAGCGTTGATCTCTTTATCGATTTCATTCCAGCATCGAAAGATGATCTGGAAGGCATGCGGATGCAGGATGTGAAAAAGGTGGAATACTACGATTTCCCGTCTGACCCTCGTTTCCAAGGGAAAGCGCATGTGGTGAATTTCGTGATGCAGAAATACGAATATGGTGGATATGTCAAGGGATATGGTCTGGAGAATTCAAGCAATGCCGGACAGATCAGCCTGTATGGTAAATTGAAGTATAAGCGCATGACTTTCGACATTGCCGCAGGAACTTTTTATACCAATCAGAACCATACGGGGAGTGACACATACGAAACATTCCGTCTGCCACAGCCGGATGGCACGGTAAATGTATTTGAACGCAACTCAATCCAGGATAAAGGGAAAATGCGTACACGCACATACTGGCCTACATTCAAGGCTATGTACACTTCCGACAAGGTTACGATTCAAAATATCATTGGCGCGAATTTCGATCATACGCCGGTCAACGGCCAGTCGGGGTACGTGGTGTATTCACCTGAGGTGTTGCCGCGTGCGGATTTCGCGACATTTTCTGCCAACCGGGTCAACTCGCTTTCTTATAGCGGTTATTGGAATTTTATTATAAATGACAGGAATACAATCACATTTTCTCCAAGATACTCATTTTCACATACCAATAGCAACAGTCTGTATGCGGAGGAGAACACCGGGGAGTATCATAATGCCGCAAAAGATGATTCACACCAGTTCAGCGGCGATTTGACCTACACACATTCTTTCGGTAGCTGGGGTAGTATGAATGCAATGTTGCAGACTATACTTACCACAAACAATACAAGTTATTCCGGCACTTCCGATACCAGGGATAACGCTCACACATACCGGATAGGACCGGGTGTGCAATATAGCCTTTCAAAAGGGAAGGTATATGGTCTGGTCGGGTTCGGATTCCATTGGGACAGGCAGGAATATCTTGATCATAGAGAAAACTCCGCGGCTCCCTGGATTGATTTTTCGCTGCAATATTCTCCTAATGATCACCATTACTTAGGAGGCGAATTCCACCACGTGAAATCAATCCCATCTTCGAGCTATCGTTCGGTGGCCGTCATTCAAAGCAATCCTTTGATGAGCTACACCGGTAATCCGGATCTTGTGTCTTATGGAAGCTATGATGCTGATGTGAACTACTCCTTTATCCCCAACAACACATTCAGCATTTCCGCCTTTGCTTCAACCTGGATTGTGGATGATAGGTATGTTTATGATTATGTACCTGCGGAGAATGGAATAATGAGAACAATCAAGCAACCCGGCGGTGGTTATTCCCAGTGGAATTACGGGGCTTATGCCTCTTTATCTCTTTTCAACCGGAAATTGCAGCTGACAGCGCAGCTTGACGCGAGGTCTGTTCACAATGGCGAGCCGTATAATTTGAACAAGACGCATCTTGCCTACGCTCTTCAAGCTAATTATTATCTGGACAGCTGGTCATTCTCCGGACTCTACTCTGCTCCGCAAGGATATCCTGATGGCTGCATGGTGGGCACTTGGCTGTCCTCTAAATCCTATTATCGGCTTCAAGCCGGATGGTCGGACGCAACATGGAATATTCAGCTGATCCTTGCAAACTTCGCACGTTGGAATTGGGAAAGCGATAAAGGCGTGATGCACAGTCAATTCTACGATAAGGTTGAACAGATCTATTCGATTAATGTCCATGCCTCAGCAAGAATCTCTGTGACCTATACTTTCGGTTTCGGCAAGAAAGTGGCGCATGGCGATGAGGCCACCCAGCAATCAGGGATCAGCTCCGGAATCTTGAAATAAACAGCAGCTTATCATACAAATTGCTGCCGGTTCCCGTCGCGATGTCGGGAACCGGTTTTGTCAGTCAGTAACCGCCCATGGCGTTTGTGTGTGCTTCAGAATAACGCTACATTGGGCTTTTCAAAGTCCACATGGGCGTCGGAGGACATATGTGTTTTATAACATATTGAAAATATATGCGGTTAATTGAGAAATTCCTACTTTTGTGAAAAGTCATTCCGAGATGAAGGTTTTAATACTCTTATCGATTCTGATTGTCGCTCTGGCCGGGTTGATACATGTCCTCTTTGGAGTCAGTGAGGAACTGAGTGTCTACTGGGCTTTGGGCGTAATGGTCGTTGCGTTCATATCTATCATGTCGTATTATTTTTTCACTAAAAGGGGGAAAGCTATAGCCCGAGTCTGGAACATTGAACTAATACGGGAGAAGCGTATTTCCGGTGAATGGCATGGAGATCGGGGGATGGGAAATAAACTTAATGGCAATCAATGCAATGAACGACTTAAAATTCTTGATGCGGAGTTGATAAACTGTTACACATCTTTGAGCTGGAAATATAAGCTGATTTCAGATTTTTGTCGCGATTTTCCTGAAGATGTCGAAGAATTGAAAGAAACAGAGCGTTATAAATCGTGGCGGAGAGATGTAATGGACTGGGCAAAGTATAATCTCTACAGGTTGGATAGCTTTTATTTCAGCGATGGTTTCGTTCTGATTATTGACGAATCCACGTCCGGAGTTAGGGAATTAGTCGATTTGAATAAAAAGTTCAATTATCCGTTAAATCCTAAGAACTATATAATTTGTGATGTGGAGATTGGGATTACGCGATTGCCAAAGGATTATTTTGAGTTCCCGAATCTTGTTTGGGAGGACGAAGAAGATGACTATGACTACAACAGTCGGTGCAGCAATGATGATTATGTTTCTGCCGCTGCGATTGCCACGTGGTCTGCGCTGCATGGCGGAGAGTAATCCGTTGCTGCTTGCTTAGCTCCTTGATTCGACCATGTAGATAAGCCGTCAGATGTTAAGCGGTGGCGGTTAGTGATGGCTGGAAAGGATGTTGCAGAAGTCATCGAAGAGCAGATGGTACTCATAGCCTTTCTTCTCGCCCAGAGTGACGAATATCAGATTCTGTTCCGGATCGCAGAACAGGACTTGTCCGAACAGACCCAGCGCAAAAAATCGGTTCGTGACGGTGAGCTTGCCATCCTTTTGGGTCATGATATTGTTCCAGCCATAGGAATAGGCCTCATTGTCAATGTTGGCATGGGTGGAACGCTCGATCCATCCACGGCTCACTATCCGGCGGCCGTTGTATATGCCCCCGTTCAGATACAGCTGGCCTATGTGGGCGAGATTGCGCGCGGTTGTCGCTATCCCTCCATAGGCCTTTGCATGGTTGTTTTTCCTGCTGTCGAGAGCAATGTAGGCATCGGAATCCATCTCAAGCGGATACCAGATTTTTTCTTGGAGATACTGCGCGTAGGGTCGGCCGGTGGCGCGTTCTATTACAACACCTAAAATTGCGGTAGCCAATGAATTGTAGTAATGCTTAGTTCCCGGTTTGGCATTGAATCCGGCATTTTTGATTGACTTCATGACATCTTTTCCGTAATACAGACCAGCCATTTTTGATAGCGGATTCCAGCCATATTCTTCTTTGAAATCCAGCCCGGTGCGCATGTCGAGCAGATGTTCTATTGTCAGCTGCGAAAATTCCGGAGCGGCTGTCTGGAGTTCGGGCAGGTATTTTGTGACTGGATCATTGACGCTTCCGATCAGACCCTCGTCAATGGCAATCCCACAAAGCAGCGATGTCACGGCTTTTGATATGGAAAATATGTTTACCGGTGTGTGATCGTCAACGTTGCCGTAATATTCCTCCAGCAGAATGCTGTCGTTGCGGACTATCAGCAATGCACCGTTGCCACGGACTCTTCTGAAATATTCCCCGATCGTCTCGTTGTGTAGGCGTCCGCCGTCAAATTTAGTGGTTTGGAAGTACGTGTCATGCTCTGGCGAATCGATCAGCATTGTTTTTATAGTGTCGGCGGCATGGATCGTGTCGAGATCGAAATTCGTGTATGTTTCCGTGGATGGAGTTCCGCATCTGATAGCTCTGAGTGCGGTGCAGCCCGATAGGAATATTGCAAGAATTGATACTATGGTCAGTAGCTTTGGCATCTTGAAGAGAATGTTGTTATGTGATAGTTGTACGGCAAATGTATCACAAATATTTTGATTTCGTATTGTTTCTAAAATAATATTTATTAGATTTGCAAAGTGTACAAATGTTTATGAATATGAAAAGGTTACAATTATTGTTCGTGGGAATCGCAACTGTTGTGGCGGTTCTGCTTGGTGCGCAGAGTGCGCATGCTGCCGGTAAAATCATAATTATCGACGGATATTTTTTCGATGAGATTCCCGTTTCTACATCTTATCTCTCCGGTCTTGGAATGATAAAGACTCCGGGGGGAACCAAGGCTACAAAAATCGTCTTGTCGGAGCCGTTGCCTGAGGCGGCTTTGAAATATGCCATTCCGGCCGATCAGATACCGGAGGCGGAGGAACTCTTGCAGCTGGCTGAGACTGCGAGAATCATGCCGATCGCAATGAAGCGCGAGGACATTCTCAACGTTGGCGATCAATTCCCTGAATTCACTGCTACGGATATTGATGGCAGGAAATGGAGCAATGCCGATGTGGCAGGCAAACCGATGGTGCTGAATCTTTGGTTCACAGGCTGTGGCCCTTGTCGCAGTGAGATGCCTGTCATTGCGCCGTGGAAAGACGAAATGCCGGATGTGATGTTCTTTTCGTCGACCTACGAACCGGCGGAGACGGCGCGTCCTGTTATTGAGAAATTCGGATTCAGCTGGATTGCGTTTGTTGGCGATGAGCAGTTCAAACAGTGGATCGGATCCAATGGATATCCAATGACTATTGTAGTTGATAAATCGGGTAAGGTAGCCTATATCGAGTATGGAACGTCGGCTGTGCAACGTGAGGAATTGAAAAAACAGATTGAGGCTGTACGCTGATCTGCGTAAATTTATGAATAAATACCTTTGAATCCGTTCCCGACTTCTGTCGGGAGCGGATTCAAATATGTGTGGGCAGCTGTTGTCATAGCCGGTTCATTTCAGCTTTTGCCGCATCCTCTCCTTTGTATTTGCTCTTCCGGGGTTGGAAATTGTAGGTCATGGAAACTGAAATGCCTCTATGGTCGTAGGTCTGCTGTTTGTTGACGAATACGCCGCAGGTGTTCATCGTCCAGTTGTTGTTTCGTGTGTTGAATATGTCGGTAACCGCAAGTTTCAGTTGCAACGACTTGTTTAATAGTGATTTGCTGACGGATGCATCGAGGGTGAACCATGTAGTGCCGAATCGGCTTGTGTGCATGTCGCCTTTTGTCTGAAATCTCGCGTTGAGAGTGATGAGAAAGCCTTTTGGCAGCGAAATCATATTGTCGAAATAATATGAGAATATCGGCCGGTTGTGAGACGTACCATCTATTTCAAGCCATTGCTTGTGTAATCCGATGGTGAGATTGGGGATCCATATTTTTATCGGTTTGCTCCATGCGAGATACAGGTCGACTGCCGATACATCTACATTGACCGGCTGCATGATGAGTTGCAGGTTTGATGCCGGATATATGCGTTTGATGAAAGCGTAGGTGTCTATGCTTCTTGTGAAATCGGCTTGGAGCATGAATCCTTTCCACATGCCGAAAAGCTGGATGTCGTGCATGTGTTCGTCTTTCAGCGTCGGATTTCCCCCTTCAATCTCGTGGATCCCGACGTAGCTGAGGCTTCCAGTGAGCTGAGAGTAGGGGGGCTTCACGGTCGACATTTTATAACTCAGGCTGATCTGCGACTCGTTGTTGAATGAATAGCCTATCGAGATGTCAGGCGTAAGGTAATTGTAGGTTTTGCTCATATCCCTGTTTTTGATTCCGTTGACGTTCAGCAGATAATCAACGTGTTCGTATCTCAGCCCTGCCGATAGGCTTACTTTTCCGAACATTCTGCTCCAGGAGGCAAAGACAGCTGCCGAGGTCTGCTTCGCTTCTGTGAAAGATGTAGGGATGTATTCACCAACCTCTGGATTTTTCATGAGATAATCAAGTGTGGTGCGAGTGTATGAGTCTTGTGTGCCGACTGAAAACCTTCCCTGAGCCAGCGGAAATGAAAGATAGAGCTTCCCGGCCCAGAGTGTGGATTTGCGGCTGTCGGTGGAATTGACATTTTCGGTGTTTCCATCAGGATAGCTGGTCTGAACGTCGTTGGAAGAGACCGATTTCTTATAGTCTCCGTCGAGATGAATCAGATATTTGCCGGCAAAGGTGTTGTCGTAATAGATAGCCCCACGGTGGCTATGGGCGCGTATGCCGGTAAATATATCCCGGTTGATTCGAGGCTCGTTGTCAAGCCATTCTTCGCCAATGTTACTGAAATGGCCATGTTCGGGGTTGTAGCGGTAGTATCCACCGAATGATTGTTGGCCTGATGAATGGTTGAAGCCTACCTTGGCAACACCGGTGTTTGATGGATAATTCTTGCATTGCGAGCTGCCCACGATGGTTTCCTTGCCGTCATATTCAAGAGTGTTGGTTGTTGTGCCCCTGATCTGGCTGTTGTTACGGGCTATAAGGCCGGACGCAAAGAAGTCCCACGATCCGGCATGATAGTTAAAGTCAAGCATGTTGTTGGCCGACAGTTTCCTACGGGCAACGATCTCTCCGCGTTCGATGAAGGAAAGACCGTCGACAAATTTATGCCGGGTCGTGATTTTCAGCACGGCCTTTGTATCGCTTGCATACATGGCACCGGGAGCCATCTCCAGCTCCACCCGTTTGATGTTGTTCGATTGGAGTTGTATCAGTTCATCGCTTGAACGCATCGGTCGTCCGTCGATATATATTTCGGGAGAGCCTTTTCCGGTTATGGTAACGGCATCGTCCGCAACACTGATCATCGGCAGTTGTGCCAGTACGTCAAGAGCAGTGCAGATGTCCTGGATATTGGAGCCAGCAATGGTCGACACGAGAGCTGTTCCTACGAGTTTTGTTGCCGGTTGTTTTGCGGTCACAACAACATCCTGAAGCTCGCGACTGATGGAGTCGGGCTTTACGTCCTGCCGGCCAAATGCTATTGACGGCATAGCCAGCATAAGGGTGATAATGAGATTTTTCATTTTGCAATCAATTATGACTGCAAAACAAATGGAAAAGGCTCATTCAATCCTCAGAAATTGTCTGACATTTAACTGACAAATACTGACAGCGCAGCAAATCAGCTGTTTATGCGGATCTCGTAAGACTCGCCACGGTTGCAGATTATTTTGATGCCGGAGTCGGCAAGAGCAGTTTTTGTCCGCTTGACAAGGGTGTAAAGCGACTCGTCGGCATTGCTTTTGTTGCCCCAGAGTGTCGCGCACAATATGTTTTTACTGACTTTCCTGCTCGGCGCATCGAGAAGAATTTGTGTCAGTTGCCGCTGCATGGGTGTGAGCTTTATGTTATCGAGGGATATTGCGGCCGCAGGAGTGGCTTTCCGTCTTTCAATAGCCGAGATGCCTGCCATTGAAAGAATGGAGAGGACAAACAGCACTCCCGGCAAAGTCTGATTGGAAGCAGAGAATACGGAAGCCATAGAGCAGTCGGCAAAACCCTGAACTTGGATGGCAAGCCCGTCGGCAGCGTTTTCTGCTACTATCATTATAGAGTCAGAGGCTATCTTGTTGCCTTGAATCTTGGGTGCCGGATTTGTCTTGTCGACTAATGCGAGCGTAAAGTATGCATCATCTCTCAATGCCGCATTTCTGAAATTAAGATCGCATGCCTGATATATCAGTGGCTTGTTGGTTGTTTCGTGCATCTTTCGCAAAGCGGTAATTGTGTCCTGCCGCGCCCACAGTTCGCTGTTGGCACTTGCCAACGCTATCATCGCTTCATTGAGATCGTTTGTAATATCCTGCCGCGCATCTGAGTACGAAAGGCAACACGACACTACAGATGCAATCATCAGCACCAAAGGGATCAACATCCCGTAGCGGAGCATCTTTTTATTCCGTTCTTGAGTAAGATCTTTTTCCATATCTCTATAATCCCTTTAATAATAACGGTTTCTTTTGTGGCAGCACCAGGCTATCCGCAAATATAATCATTTTTCGGCCATATAAAGAGAAAAATCAGAAATATGAGAATTAGTTTGGCATACCGTAATTTATAATGGTGATTATTTATGCCCTACTATTTGAGAATTGCAGAAGTTGAATTTTGTTGTTCTCCAACTTCATTGTTCCGGCTTACTTTCTTACCATATCCAAAGGTATAAGTGACAGAAAAATTAAGGTTGAAGTGAGCGGTGGTTCCGAATGAAGTTACAAATTCCTTATAGATTGGCGTTGCAAATTCCTTGGTGGCTGATACCCATGAAGTTCTGAATGGATTTGATATTCCTATTCTTATATTCAAATCCGATTTACTCCAACCCGCGCTGAATTGCAACTGGCTACGATCCTTGTATATCGTACCTGAATTTGTCCATAACGTTCTGTTTTTCATCTCATAAAATCCTGAAAAATAAAAGTTTCCTATATAGTAAATTGCGGAGCAAGATAAAGCAAATGGGTTATACGTCATGTCGTAATATCCTGTGCTTTTGTATAGGAATTGCGACGGCATAATCTGTAATTGCAAATTGCCATTCAATAAATTCGCGGTAACAGCGACACCTATCTGAGTCCGATAATGGTTGCCGTCATTCTCATAATGGCGAAGTATGGCATCCCCGTCCTTATATGGTGTGTAAATAGGCACATATCGGTCAAAGATGCCGTAGAACTGTGCGAAGGGGGAGAATTGAAGCCAACTGTTCGGTATCCAATTATAGCCAAGATTGGCCATAAAATTGGGAGAATATTTAAGATTTGGATTTCCACAATAATACATCAGCTCATTCTCCTGTAAAATATTGGGACTTTTTATATTGGCGTTCATTGGCTCCTTGGAATAGGACAATGATATATTGAGGGAGTGCTTTTGATTTGGGGACCATCCGAAATTGGCGCTTGCAAATGGATATACTTCTGTTTCTGACTCGGTGTTAGTTGCATTACGCTCTCCTCTGATTCCCAAAAGCAGATCGGCAGTTATCCTATCCGTATAATAGCCATATTGAATGGATGCACCTCCATAAGACTCTTTTATCCTGTCGGAAGAAACGGTCGTGCCGGAATAATCTACTTTATAGTTGGAATGCCCACTAAAACCTCTTATAAACAAGTAATGAACATCGGCAAGTATCTTACGCCCCATAGCCATAACGGAGGCCGCATAACAATCTTCCTTAGCAATGTTGTTGATGATGCTCTCATCAGATGTATAACAGTAATTTTGATTGTTATGACTGTAGCTTGCCTTAGGTGTTATTGTGAGATAATATTGATTGGGAAGATTGAAGTTGAAATTGCCGTTATATGATACAGTCCTTGCCATTGAACTGTTTGTTGATGAATAATTCTGCGGCAGGAAGATTTTGGGTGAAAAGTGGAGTAAACCTTCTGCCGAACTATGCGGGGTCTCTTGAAATGTGAACGCCACAGTATTCTTCATCTGAAAGCCTCTTTTTGAATAGGAAGCTCGGAAAGACATGGGCAGAATGTTCTGTGTATACCGCGAAGCCTCTGGTGTCTGTAAGCGATTGATCCAAGAACGTGAATTTTCAACATCTGTCAGCAAATATTGACTTTCGTTTTCATTGGCAATATGATGATTGTTAAAATTGCGGCTTCCGACGAAAATGTCGTATGTCATCTTTTTGTATGTAAATTTGGAATACACAGATGCCGTGCTTGACAAGCCTATAAAGAATTTCTCACCAAGCGACAACTTTGTATAGCCACCGTAAACATAAGGCTGAACTATGATATTGACAACATTTCTCTCACCCATGAAGCGTTGGTCGGAAGGCGAATAGTAATACTCTATCTTGCGAACATCTGATGTCCTTAGGCCTTCCAGTTCTTCTGCGGAAGCCTTGGTGTAATTGATATAGATTGATATGGTCTCTCCCGTATTAGTGGTTACGTTATCGTCAGCGAGACTAACTTTGATTTGTGGAATAGCCATACGCCGTAACAAGTCAACACCATTTTGTGCGGTGCTCTTTTGCTTACTCGATGGAATGAAGTAAACACCTCCGGCATCAGTTCGGTTCAGATTCGCCTTGACAACAACTTCGTCAAGATGCCGTGGCGCAATACTGTCGTTGGTTTGGGAATGCAAGACCCCTGTGCCCATCCATGTGAGGATGGCACAAATATAAAATAGTTTCATATGGTTAAGAATTTATTTGAAGGCTTTTAACTCTGATTGTACAAAGAGATGGACATATCCCGAGGTTGTCCACCAAACCCCGACATTTATGATACAGCCATTATTAGGTATATTCAGAATAATATACTCTTTACCATTTTTATAGCCTTCCACAACATTGGTGGCTCTCGTTTTGTCTTGTTCAACGAGTTTCCTTATTTCAGAAAGCAAACGAGGATCGCTGGAAGCTGTTACGCTTCTGAAATAATTATCATCGCTTTTGTTGCTTACAACCTTATGACCCTCAGTGCGAATGTCATTGCGTGAGAATACCGTCTCACATGCCAGATGCGGAGGTGTGGCATAACATATTGATATGAAGCTGACGAGAAACAAACTCAATATAAATCTTTTCATGGCTGTCATTCAATTATGGAGTTAATGTATTGTTCGCTGAGTCTTTGTTCATTTTCCGCGTCCTTAATAATATCCCGGAACATATTCATGGTTTCCTCTTCGGTGTCATTAATCACAGATTGGGCTACATAACCAGTAAGCTCTTTGCCGTCAACGTTTACATACACGTCATGTTCATGAACTGCTGACTGGAGATTCATGAAATAATATATACCACTGATTGCTATCATCGCAACACATGCGGCAATTCCGGCATATTTGAATAAACGCCATTTTGTCTTCGTTATGGCCTTGGCTTTAGGATGAGCCATTAGTGTGGTAAGCCCCATTAAAGACCGAGTTTCAGAAATAATAGGTGTTGTATGGTCAGTACACAAGAGCAAAAGTTCCAACTCCTTTTCTTGCAGCAGGGAGAGGTGACAGTCTAAATATGCCTGGCATAATTGCTCAATCTCTTGAATGGTCAGCATTTCTTTTGTTTCCATACTACATTTTATTATAAAGTTCACGCATCTTTTTTCTTGCTCTGCTCATGTTCATCCTTACGGCTTCCACGCTAATATTCAGCCGTTCAGCAATAATATCGTATTCTATATCGTCAAATGCAGCCATATGGAATATCTTTCTTTGCAATGGAGTAAGGGATGCCAATAATATGGATTTGATATTTTCAGTATCATCAACGTTTATGCTATCTGTAGTTTTATCATTATCAGAAAGTTCTACAATATAGCGTTTTCGTTTTAGCTTGTTAATGCAGATGTTTTTTAGAATCGTGAATAGGCGGAATCGCGCTTCATCATAGGTGGCAGGGATCCTGTCGCTCCATAAATTGCAGATAGCATCTTGAACTGCATCCTCTGCGTCCAATTCATCTTTAAGTAGACGACGGGCCACTCGATGCAATTTCTCTTGAAGTTGGCTGTCTATGAAGTTTTCGGCTCTCATGTATTAATTAATACAACCTTGGAGGCTAAAAATAACATCAGAGATCCAAATTTTATATAATAGGGCTTATTAATTGGGGATAATTGTTTCTGATTATGTTCGTTCTAATCATGCTACTCCACCACACTCTCTTTTCTCCCCAATACGTTGTTGAATCAATGTATCAGTCAAAGAGTAAATGTTCATAACGGTTGTATTTTAAGCTGTTATGCTGCAAAGATACTGATAATAGCTTATATTTAAGCTATTTCAAGCGCTTTTTTAAGAATATTATAATGCCGGGAGATATTTGTCGGTCAAGAGCTGGCGGTGTTAGGTAGCCAAAAAAGTATCTTCATGCTGAGATAGTGGTTGACAATGCCACGGTATCTGCTGAGACAAAGGCATTCAAGCCAATTCCGGTAATCCATGAATTTATGATGAACTGGGCAACGACTGTATTGACGAGTGCATAAAAGCCAACTATGATCGTATCAAGCGGAAGTGAAAATTATTGTAGAATCAGAGAAACAGAGAATTGCCTCCAATCCTCAACTGAGCCACCTGCTTAACAAACACTAATCCCAATGAACACGCCACCCCGACAGAAAATGCTCTGCCGGGGTGGTGTATTCTTGTGCTATTGTATTTTATAATACTGCTGCAATCTTACGGATATTTGCAAGACGGCTCATGAAAGTTGAGTCAGACTTTGCTATCTGCATATTGTAGTCTGCCTGAAGTTGCAAAAACATATTAGCGGATATGCCCAATGCCGCTTCGAGCAAAAGAGCCAGTTCTGTATTCACGCCACGTTTGCAGTTGACAACCTCATTCAGCAACGACGGAGATACTCCAATTTGTTCCGCAAGTTTGGCTTGTGTCAAATGACGTTCTTCCAACTCATCGCGTATAAGTTTTCCGGGGTGAGTCGGCTCAAAAGGTGTCAGATTGTTTGCAATCATTGACGGGTCGATGTTCGGAAGTGTTATCATATCAGTCGTAATGGTTTGAGAGTTCGACAATATTGCAGATAGTCAGGATTGGCTCTTTAAGATTTTCAGTCAAAGAAAACTCAATACGATATTGGTCGTTGACTTTTACCGAAAATAACCCTTTCTTATCCCCGTGCAGTGCCTCAAAATGCAAGGACTTGATGGGATAAAGTTCCTCTTTTGAAGTCGCCTTCATCAGATAGTTGATTCTATCCTTGTACCTTTTGACGATACCCGGTTGAAAACGATGTTTCTTATCGGAAGTCTTACCGTTTTCATATAACTCCTTGAGGTAGGTCTGTTCAAAAGTGACTATCATATCAGTTATTTAACGATGCAAAGTTAACGATAGTTTTTCAAATTCACAAATTTGTGAAGAAAAACATATCCAGACAGTTTGGACTGCCGGGATGATGTTGTTATGCTGTGGTTGGTTCTTACTTCTTTTTCTTGTCACACTCAACGTATGCCTCGTATTTGTCAAGAGCGTCGGAAAGGGCGGTATAACCGCGATTGTCGTCCACATTGACCCACGTCGACCAACCGGCGCGGAGTTGCTTTGTAAGCACCTCGATAAGTTCGGCGGCTCGTTTGCGTCTGTCGGTAATCTTCGGGATTCCGTCGAGCATGAATTTTTTACGGCGCATTTTACCGGCTCCGGGGTCGAAGCTCATAAAATCAACGTACCACGATTTTTTAGTATGGAGGCGGGGGTAGGTGAATTGTAGTATTACACTACGCGAGGCAGATTTTTTGCCGGTGGAACACATTTTTTTAACATTCTTTGTGAGTTTAAGAATGTTACGGTTCGTAGATATGTTGCTTTGCTCGCAAAATCGGTGTCCGATATTTGTCCGAGTTGTTTTTAACAAATAAACCTAACAAACTGAAAATCAATTTGTTAGGTCTATTTTGGCGGAGAGGACGAGATTCGAACTCGTGGATAGGATTGCTCCCATCGTCGGTTTAGCAAACCGGTGGTTTCAGCCACTCACCCACCTCTCCATTGCAAAGGGGCTTTTTGCTTTTGCAGTGCAAAGTTACAATCTTTTGGCGATATTACCAAATATTTTTTCGTATTTTTTTGATATTTTTTCTTATATGTTGATTATCAGCGGGTGAGACAGAGTTCGTTTTCCTTCGCCATCTTGCGCAGGTTGAGTATTGCATAGCGCATACGCCCTAATGCGGTATTGATACTCACACCGGTGAGTTCGGCGATTTCTTTAAACGACAGATCCTGATAGAAACGCATGGTAAGCACCTGACGCTGCATTTCGGGCAGGCGCTCTACCAAAGAGCGGATATCGTCTTCTATCTGCAGGTCTATCATAATGTCTTCAATAGTCTCATCGCTGAGCTCGCGGCGGTTGAGAATATCGACTTCGGCATTATCGGTGGATACGGCAGCCTCGCTTTTTTCTGCCCTGAAGGAGTCGATAGCGAGATTGCGCGCTATTCTTGTCACCCATGCCGAGAATTTGCCCATGTCGTGATAGCGGCCTTGGCGCACGGTCGTAATGACTTTGACGAAGGTCTCCTGAAAGATATCGTCGGCAACATCGCTGTCGCGTACAAGTTGATATATGTAATTGTAAAGCCGATCCTTATGACGCAGAAGGAGAGTGTCGAAAGCAATATTATCTCCCGCAGCGTAAGCGGCGATCAATTGCTCGTCGGTCAGCTTAGTGTGATTTCGCATTTTCTATTCCTTGTTTTAATTAGAGTAGAGCTGTGCTATAGGCGAAATATTTTAGGTGAATAATTGGTTAACTTTTCTTTTAAAACTGTTTGTTTCGAGTTGTAAATACAAAATTACGATTTTATTATCATTTATACAAGTTTTGATAATTCGGTTTAGCATTTTTTAACCGCTACAACACAATAAAAATTTCAGTGGTATTTCTGTGGCATAAAAAAAATCAGCCCCGGCATCTGTGTGATGTCGAGGCTTTGGAGTGGGCGCTGAGGGATTCGAACTCCCGACCCTCTGCTTGTAAGGCAGATGCTCTGAACCAGCTGAGCTAAGCGCCCGAGTGTTTCTCGGAGTGCATTGAGATTGGTGTTTTTCTCATTTGCGTTGCAAAGTTACGCACTTTTTTTGAATTGACAATTATTTTTGCCACTTTTTTTACAAAAATTTTTAGCAACAATAAAAAGCGACAGCCGCAAAGCATTAATACTCAGCGACTGCCACCGTTTATTTTAATTTATTTTCAGAAGTAATAATTCATCGTCTTGGGGTAATAGAGCATGCCCTCCCCTACCTGCTGGGCCACAGACTGGCCTAAAGAATTCGCCACGATAGCCAATGCGAACCGCAGGGCTGCACTTGGCCCGTTGGCTGTGATCAGCGTGTCGAGAGCCATCACCGGTGCGTCGCGCACTACAGCGCCGAATTTGCGGCAGGCTGAGTCGAAGCCCGGATAGCATGTGACCTCGCGCCCTTCAAGGAGTCCCAGTGGAGCCAATACTACTCCCGGAGCCGCACATATCGCGGCGATTTTGCCTTTGTGAACTTTGAGCAGGTCGCAAAGAGCTGAGTCTGCCGCGAGGTTTGTCGATCCCGGCATTCCTCCGGGAATAATCAGCCACCCTGAATCGGCATAATCCGCTTCTTTAAAGGTGAGATCGGCTCTTACGGTGATACCGTGAGCTCCCGTAACTTCTTTGTCTGAGCCAATGGCTACTGACTTGATATCCATTCCGGCCCTGCGGAGTACGTCAACAACGGTCAAGGCCTCGATTTCTTCAAATCCTTCTGCGAGAAAAATAAACGAACGATGCATAGATTTAATTGTTTTAGGGTCAGTGTTAGTTTTCAGTGCTTTTTACTTATCAGATTTAACATTGTCTGTGATAAGTTTGTTCGCATTAGCGCGATTTTTTGTAATTTTGAGATGTCTAAATTTTAAAGATGAAACGGTTTTTTATTATCCTGCCGCTAATTTCGGCATTATTTTTGACATTTGCAAGTTGTAAAGAGATTTTTTTTACAACAAATGGCAGAGCGTGGGCGACAAGCTATCATATTATTTACAGAGGCCCGAAAAATCTTGACGACAGCATACGCGAGGTCATTGCGGTTATCGACAATGAATTATCGCTTTTCAACCCCAACTCCGAGGTTTCAGCTATCAACGACGGTCTTACCGACACTGTCGGCGACCACTTCTGCGAAGTATTCGAGATAAGCCGACGCGTAAATGAGCTTTCATCAGGCTGCTATGATGTGACTATCGGCCCAGTGGCAGAGCTATGGGGCTTCGGACGCAGCAATAGCGCCGCAGTCAACGACAGCATGATAGCCAAGGCTCTCGAAAGCGTAGGTATGGCCGAGTGCAGCTTATCGGGAAAGCGGGTAGTCAAGAAAAGCCCTCTCACACGTTTCGATTTTTCGTCGGTAGCCAAAGGCTATGGCATTGACTGTATTGCCGACATGTTTGAGCGCAACGGGGTAAATGATTATCTCATAGAAATCGGGGGAGAGGTAGCAGTGCGCGGCACAAACCGCGATGGACGGCAGTGGCACATACAGATTGATTCTCCCGAGGGCGGAATCGGTCACAAGGCCTTGGCCATCAAGGCTCTTGGGCCTGAACGCATGGCCATAGCTTCATCGGGCAACTACCGAAATTTCCGCCAAGATTCAACCGGCACAACCTACGGCCACACACTCTCTCCACTGACGGGCAGACCGACAAGCTCGAGCGTGGTCGCAGCCACAGTATTGCACCCCTCGTGCGCATTTGCCGACGCTCTCGCAACGGCCTGCATGGCGTCGGGATGTGCCGACAGCGCCGTAGCCATCATCGAACGCGCGGAAGCCAAAGCACTTATTGTCGATATCGACAAAGGGGTGATAAATATGGGAGTTCTGGAATAAACGGGCACAAAAAAAGGGAAAGCTTACTACATCGCGCCGCTACAACCCGATACCCTTGCTTCGGTCAAGACCTGGGGGGATTTTCGGGGAGCTGGCCGTGTAGGACTTTCCCGACACAAAATTACAACATCCCCGCGACCCCACCAAACATCGACCTGCATTTTAACTATTTTTTACACAGCACATACAACCCAAACATATAGGCCAAAGCGTAAGCTCCGCAACTAAGACAGGCTATCCCAATGCCTTAGCTATTAAAAACAAAATACTGTACGCAAACATAGACATTGCCGTAATTCCCAAGAAGGGATTGAGTTGGCGACCTTTCAGCTGCGACATCCGCAGAGCCACACACACAGCTCCGGCAAGATATGCCGAGGGCGCCGCCAGCCACAACAGCGGCATAGAGAACCACTGCGACATCATCAAGCCTACAGCCACAAGCGCATTGGCAGCATATAAATATGGCATAGCTTTGGCACCGACAGTGTTTGCAAGCGTATGCTTTCCTACAGCCCTATCTTCTTCCCAATCACGATAATTATTCACAATCAGCACATTCGCTCCCATCAGACCAATTGCCACCGAACCGGCGAATACCTCCGACGACCACCACAAGGCCTCAACATAATAAGTAAAGTTGACCGGTATTATACCAAAGAAGCACAGCACAGCCACCTCTCCCATACAATGCGTAGACAACGGCCAAGGCCCTGCACTGTAGGCAAGAGCGAAGACTCCTATAAGAATGCCGACTGCAATAAGCCACCAGCCGCCCCAAAACGTCAGACACAGTCCTGCCACAGCGGCAGCCGCAAGAGTGAGAAATGTGGCGTGCTTCATCGACGCGGGTGATAAGTCGCCCTCAGTCACACCCCGGCGCGGCCCCTCGCGCCCGGCTTTGTCGCGCCCGGCCAGATAGTCGTAGTACTCATTTGCGAAATTCGACGCAATCTGGCACAAGAGTGCGAAAACCATACACAGCGCAGCCGGCACAAGCTCAAACACTCCTTCTCCTACAGCGTATGCAACAGCGGTGACCACACCGGCCACCGACACCGGCAATGTGCGCAGACGCATTGCCTCTATCCATGCTCGTGTTATTTTTCCCATTTCGAGTGCAAAGTTACTAATTAATCTGTTAAATAAAGTAAAAACACAAGGCATATCAAAAGAAAAAACAATCAGCCGCCGTAATAAAGATGTAAGGCAAACATCCCCTTGCACTCTGAATAAAGAAATGACACATCGCCAACATCTCAATCCCAAGACCAAAGCCTTGATATCGGCCATGATAAAGGCCGACAAGTCAAAGGTATTCCTCTCTCTCAAGATTGAAGGCAATGATGTCAGATGTCACTTGTCGATGAACTGACAAGTCTTCATTCTCCTCTTCTCCTCACCCTTTTCATCAAATTGTCTAACTTTTTAAAAGCTAAATCAAAAAAAATACGTAATTTCGCATCATTCTCCTCCCCCTCATTTAAAATAACAGAATTATGAGTACCACCATCAATGATATCATCCGCCTGTACGTACGCCACGAGGCAACAGCGGAACAACGCGCACAAGTCAAGCAATTCGTCTTTGACAACGCCGACAATTTCAATGTCCTCCTTAAAATCATGCGCGAGGAAGCCATGAAAGAAATAGGTCTCGACCCTGCCGATGACTTTCTGCCGGCCTTGCTTAAAGAACGCTCACCGAAAGCATTCTCTGAATGTCCGGCATTCAGCGGCCCGCAGATGATTTCGGCAGACTTCGCCTACGGCACCTCCGACGATGATATCTTTGTTCTGCTCTGTCGCGAGATTCTCGACGAGCAGGCAGCATGGTACTAAGCTCCTTTGGATTCATCCAAACGCAAAAAAATCCCGGCATGCAGCAAGCTTGCCGGGATTTTTATAGCTCTTCGAATATTTATTGTTCGTCTTCTTTGAGCGGATTGAAACCTTGAGCTTTAAGCGGAATCTCACCTCCATCGCGGGTGACGAGGGCGCAACCGAGCTCTTCCTTGCAGATATACCCGATTACCTTCACGCCTTCAAGCGCCTGCACCTTCTCATGATCGGTAAGAGGCACGGTGAATAGAAGCTCATAGTCTTCGCCCCCATTCATAGCCGCCGTAACGAGATTCATGTTCAGCTCCTCGGCCATGATGGCTGTCTGATAGTCGATGGGGATACGGTCTTCATAAACGCGGCAGCCCGTGTGGCTATCCTTACATATATGTATTAGCTCCGACGAAAGACCATCGCTGACATCCATCATCGCCGTTGGCACGATACCGGCCTTGTCAAGCTCTTCAATGATATCGCGGCGGGCCTCAGGCTTAAGCTGACGCTCAACAAGGTATTCCTTTCCGGCAAAATCGGGCTGGAAATCTTTCTGTCCGGCCGAGGCAACTTTCTCGCGCTCGAGGAGCTGCAGACCCATGTATGCTGCGCCGAGATCGCCGCTCACACAGATAATGTCTGTATCATGAGCCCCCGACCGACGTACAGCCTTACCTTTGGGCGCCTCGCCTATACATGTGATTGAAATCACAAGACCTTGATGAGAGGCAGTGGTATCACCTCCGACTATATCAACGCCATAATGCCCGCAGGCAATACGGATGCCGGCATAGAGCTCCTCGATGTGCTCTACGGTAAAACGCTTCGAAATTCCGAGCGACACCGTTATCTGCCGCGGCCGGCCATTCATGGCATATACATCCGAGAAGTTGACTACCGCCGCCTTATAGCCCAAGTGCTTCAGCGGCACGTATGTCAGGTCAAAGTGCACATTCTCAAGCAGCAGATCGGTGGTGACGAGAATATCGGTGTCGGAAGGATAGTTGAGCACGGCAGCATCGTCGCCTACAGCCACCGAGGTCGAGCTGTTAGTTATCTCGAGCCCTTCTGTTAGACGGTCGATAAGACCGAATTCTCCTAATGACGAAATCTCAGCCATAATCAGCAACGGGCTACCATCTCCTTGACGATGGCTTCAACGGTAGGCTGGGCTTTGACAGCAGCTTTCTGCACCTCTTCATGGGTGGGAACTTCTGTCACATCCTTGCCTCCGAGGTCGGTGATTACCGAAATACCGAACACACGCATTCCGGCATGAGCGGCAACGATAACTTCAGGAACGGTAGACATGCCTACGGCGTCGCCACCAATCACACGGAAATATTCATATTCGGCGGGAGTCTCGAATGTAGGGCCGGTTGTACCTACATACACACCGTGCATAAGGCGCAGACCTTTCTCAGCGCCGATGGAATCGGCAAGTGCCACGAGCTTGCGGTCGTAAGCCTCGGTCATGGCAGGGAAGCGCGGGCCGAGTTCCTCATAGTTCTTGCCGCGAAGAGGATTCTCTGGGAAGAGATTGATATGGTCAGTGATAATCATCACATCGCCGACACGGAATTCCTTATTCATGCCACCGGCTGCGTTGCTCACGAAAAGTGTTTCGACACCGAGAGCCTTGAAAACACGCACAGGGAAAGTGACAGTCTTCATGTCGTAGCCTTCATAGTAGTGGAATCGGCCCTGCATTGCAATCACGGGTTTGCCGCCCATTTTGCCGAATATCAGGTTACCGCTGTGGCCCTGCACTGTCGACACGGGGAAATTGGGTATTTCTGAATAGGGGATATAGAGTTTATCGTCGATATGGTCGACAAGATTACCGAGGCCTGTGCCAAGGATGATAGCCAGTTTAGGCATTTCGCCGGCACGCTGACGGAGAAAGTCGGCGGTCTGTTGGATTTTTTCGAGCATGACTTGCTTGTTTTATGTTTGTTATTTCATGATAAACGCCGGTGCGCCGACAAGGGTTCGTCAAGGCAGAAAGTTTTTCTCAATGGATAGCACGCAATTTCTCGCGTATCACTTTCTCTATGGCCTCTTCAAAAGTCGGCTGCGGCACGGGATATTCAAATTCAATCTTTACAGGCAGGTAAAAAGTGACTGCCCTCAGCTCATGCGGGTAGTAGGGATTTGCGGCAAGACGAACGGCATCTTTTTCGGTGGTCACGATAATGCGCTGCTTACCCTTGAGCTGCTTGTAGCGGGCAAGGATATGGTCGATATCCTTCTTGGTGTACTGATGATGGTCGGGATATATGTCTACCTTCACCTTGGCTGCGTAGCTCTTTATATGTTTGATAAACGGACGCGGATTACCTATGCCGGCAAGAGCAAGAATCGAGTCGCCTTCGTTGAGCCAGTCGAGATAAGGCACAGATGTAGCCATATCGTCGAATACAGGTGTGAGCGCCTGATAGTCGATATGCGAGAACATAAGGTGCTGCCAAGGCATGACATTATAGCGCTTGATTTCCACGCGGTAGTCGGCAGGCTTGAGCGAAAGCGGACATTTGCCCACAATCACCATATCGGCACGGTTGATACCGCGGGCGGGCTCGCGCAGACGGCCGTAAGGCAACATGGCGTCTTCATAGATCGGCCGGGAGTATTCGGTGATGACTATCGAGACAGTCGGTTTCACATAGCGGTGCTGGAAGGCATCGTCGAGCACTATCATCTCTATCGAAGGCTCTACCCTGAGCAACTCGCGGATACCGTATACCCTATCCTCACATACAGCCACAACAACCTCACCTCCGAATTTACGGTAAATCTGGTAAGATTCATCGCCGATATCACGCGGCATAGAGTTGCGCCCGGCCATCACAAAGCCTCGCGTCTCACGTTTGTAGCCACGGCTGAGTACCGCAACCTTACGGGTGCGCCGCATAAGCTCAACGATATACTCCACGTGCGGAGTCTTACCTGTTCCGCCGACGGCAAGATTACCTACAGCGATGACAGGAATATTGAACTCCACCTCTTTCAACAGGTGCCAGTCAAAAAACTTATTGCGCATATAAGTTGCCGCTCCATATATTTTGGAGCATGGCAACAAGAGCATTTTCGACAGTACGCTGTTGTTTTTCATTTACTTGAAGATAGCAGGTTCGATACGTGCCTGTATGGGGTTGTCGGTGCGCAGACGTCGCACGATATTTACATATCGGAGTGTCTCCGCATCATATCCGGCTGCCTTCAGACCATCGAGGCCTCCAGACTGACGGATGATTTTCTCCCAGATATTTTCCTCGCTCTTAGGATAGCGCACCACATCTTTAACATCAAGACCGGTAGTCTCGGCCATTACGGCAATCGTACGGTCTAAATTGCCAAGATGATCAACAAGACCCAGACCAAGGGCAGCTGTGCCAACCCAGACGCGGCCTTCGGCGATGGTCTTGACATAATCTTGAGTCAAACCGCGACCTTCGGCCACACGGCTTGTAAACAGTTCGTAGATATTGTCGACACTGCGCTGCATGGCCTGCTGCTGCTCGGGGGTCATGGCGTCCATCACTGATATACCGGCACCGTTGGGGTTGGATTCTACGGTTGAGAATGTCACTCCCAATTTGTCAGTCACAAGACCGGAGAAGTCGGGTATCATACCGAATACGCCTATCGAACCGGTAATTGTAGTCTTGTCGGCAAAGATAGAATCTGCGCCGCAGCTGATATAGTAGCCGCCCGAGGCTGCATAATCGCCCATCGACACATAGAAAGGCTTTCCCTTGCTCTTGAAATATTCGAGAGCTTCCCAAATCTGCTCAGAGGCAAAAGCGCTGCCGCCGGGTGAATTGACGCGGAACACCAAGCCCTTGACGTGTTTGTCATCAGCAAGCGATACAATATTGTCTACCATAGTAGAGCCAACAATACCACCTTCTCCAGCGTCGACAATATCTCCTACGGCGTAGAGCACGGCGATATGGTTGCGGTCGCTGTCTGACGACAGAAGACCCCGCGAGGCCACATAGTCGGCAGGCGATATGAGCCGCAGCTCATCGTCTTTGCCAAGATCAAGATATTCGCGCAGCAACTGGTTGCTCTGACGGCGGTAAAGCAGTGTGTCTACAAGATTATCAGCCACGAAAGTCTCGGCCTGACGCGTGGATATCAGCTGCGAGGCGAGGCTGCGGATAGTATCGGCCGGTATGGTGCGGTTATAAGACATCACATCTACCATGTAAGTCCAGAGCGAGTCGACATATTGCTGCATTTGCTCTCTTGCCGGGTCGCTCATAGAGCTGAGTATATAAGGCTCGACGGCACTCTTGTAAGTGCCCACCTTGAGTATCTGCATTTTTATGCCGAGCTTGTCGAGAAGACCTTTATAGAACGGCGTCATACCGCCGAGACCATGGATATCGACACTACCTATCGGGTTGAGGACAACGCGGTTGGCTGTGGTGGCAATCACATAATCACCCTCGCCGTAAGAGTCGGCATACGCGTATATCCATTTGCCGAATTGCGCGAATCTGGTGAGAGCGTCGATAAGCTCCTCTCTCGAGGCCATACCCATTGCAGCTCCGTTGCAATTAAGATAGACGCCTTCTATGCAATTGTCATCAGCGGCGGCATTCAAAGCTGCTATCATCTCCTCAAGCGACGAAGTATTGTCGCCTGACTGCTGTAAGAGCTGCATGAAATTGACATTCTCACGGCGCTCATTGACGGTTCCCGAAAGGTCAAGATAGAGTGCTGTATGTTTTTCGACATTCACTATCCCGTCACCGGCATGCTTACCCATCAGAATACCCATACTGAGCATACCTGCAAAGAAGAGGAGAAACAAAGAAATCCACAAGCCGGCCATGGTGCCGAGCATTGAGATAAAGAAACGTTTTAGCATCGCTGCAATATGTAATGTATTAGTTTTTAACAATTTCACATGCGACATTCGCCGCACAGACGACACACGAGTGCATAATCGTCACAAAGTTAATGATTTTTTCTCTTTTTTACCAAAAATACCATGTAAATTTTATTTTACTATATAGAAGAGTGGTCAAAGCATGGCGCTTGGTCTTGTCACATTGTTGTATATTATAACATAATTTACTAATTTTGCATTATGGAGATACTCTACGAAGATAATCATATCATAATAGTCAACAAGGCTTCCGGCGAAATCGTGCAAGGCGACAAGACCGGTGACAAACCGTTGGTGGAAATCCTAAAAGATTTCATCAAGGAGCGCGACAGCAAACCCGGCAATGTTTTCATGGGTGTTGTCCACCGCCTCGACCGGCCCGTATCGGGCGTCGTGGTTTTCGCCAAGACATCGAAAGCCCTGTCGAGGCTCAACGCAATGTTCGCCTCAGGCGATGTGCACAAGACATACTGGGCCATAACCCGCAACCGTCCCGCCGAGCCGCAGGCCGAATTGCGCCATTGGATAAAAAGCGTCGAGCGGAACAATAAATCCTACGCCTCCCCGACTCCTTCCAAAGACGCCAAGGAAGCCCGGCTCGCATACAAGCTTATCGCCTCGTCTGACCGCTATTATCTGCTGCAGGTAAGGCTGATGACCGGACGCAAACATCAGATCCGCGTCCAGCTTTCGAGCGTCGGATGTCCGGTAAAAGGCGACCTCAAATACGGCGACAAGCGAAGCAATCCCGACGGCAGTATCTCTCTCCACGCACGCAACATAAAGTTCGTCCATCCGGTCTCGGGCAAGGAAATTGATGTCACAGCCCCCGTGCCCGACGACACCCTTTGGAAAGCATTAGAACAAAACGCAAACACCGCAACTGAATGAAGATAGTATTTTTCGGCACACCCGAATTTGCAGTCACCAGCCTCGACGCCCTTATCCGCGAGGGCTTCGACGTGGCAGCAGTAGTCACCATGCCCGACAAACCTGCAGGCCGAGGCAAGCACCTCAGCCAATCAGCAGTAAAGAAATATGCCGTAGAGCACAATCTGCCCGTATTGCAGCCCGAAAAACTCAAAGACCCTGAATTTGTCGACGCCCTCAAGGCTATCGGTGCTGACCTGTTCATAGTCATTGCTTTCAGAATGATGCCGGAGATTGTATGGAGCATGCCACCGTTGGGCACATTCAACCTTCACGCCTCACTCCTGCCGCTCTACCGCGGAGCCGCGCCCATCAACCGCGCCGTGATGAACGGCGACAGCCGCACCGGCGTCACCACATTCATGCTCAAACATGAGATTGACACCGGCGACATACTCCAACAGGAAAGCATAGAAATCGGGCCCGACGAGAATGTGGGCAGCGTACACGACCGACTGATGGAACTCGGCGCCGCTCTCACGGTAGACACCGTGCGCCATCTCGAAGCCGGCGACCTGCAGCCGATACCGCAAGACAAAATCTCTCACGCCACACCGACAGCAGCTCCCAAAATTTTCAAGGAAGACTGCCGCATAAACTGGCAGAGCCCGAGCGCCACGATACACAATCATGTGCGCGGCCTCTCGCCCTATCCTGCCGCATGGTCAGAGCTATGGCTTCATCCGGAAAGCGCCACGCCCGACAGCAGTGTTAAGATTATGCAGACACGTCTGACCGACGTCAGCGCCGACCTCGCTCCCGGACAGCTCGCCATCATCGGCAAAAAAGCTTTTGCCGGCACAGGAGACGGCATTATCGAGCTTATCCAAGTGCAGCCGGCAGGCAAACGCCCCATGAACGCCTCAGATTTCCTCCGTGGCCTGCGCATAGGTCAAGACGGAAGAAATCCGTTACTGAGATAAGGCCTTGAGTAAATTTTAACACACTTTATTTAATATTTGCCGTCAACTTGATGGCAGTTTGAATATAATTTTGTAACTTTACGCCTAAATTCACAGAATAATATTGTGTATTTCCGCGAACAATAGCGCCGGTTAAATGTTAAAATTTTAAATAAGGTATATCACAGACGCAACAGCTTCACGGCTATACCGTATATAATATTAACATTTAACATCTTAAGGCAAACATTATGAGCACCGAACAGTATTCAAACGATAATCGCCACGACAACGGCGGTAACAACGCAAACAAGATCATGCGGGCCATCTTCGGCATTATCATGATCATCATCTATGTAGGCATGGGTGTCCTTCTGCTCATCAACTTCTTCAACTGGGACGGAGATTGGGCTTGGACTCGCTATGTTGTGGGCTGCGTGCTGGTAGTCTATGGCATTTGGCGTGCTTACCGACAAGTTAAAGGTATCGACTAAATTTCTGATTATGAATACATCTGTCCTCTTAAAATCTCTCGTAGCCGGTGGCGCCGTCATTATGGCGGCTGCCATGACTTCATGTCTCAAATACGAGAAAGACCCGCACTCTTCGACTTCGGGCACAACCACCATGGTGTGCGACAACACGTTTGAGAATATTTTCCGTCAAGAGGTCGACGTGTTTGAATATCAGTATCCCGACGCACATATCCTTGTTCGCTACGCCACCCAGGCAGAGGCTTTCGATTCTCTCTTCAGCCTCAACACCCGCAGTATCGTCACCTCGCGCGACCTCACCGATCAGGAGCGACGCGCCCTTAAGGCTAAGTATAAGAACGAGCGCAATGCCAATGTCAATGTCCGTTCCAAGAAAATTGCTGTTGACGCAGTCGCTTTCATTGTCAACCCCAAGAACAATGTAGAGAAACTCACCGTGGGCGAGCTTGCCGACATACTCTCGGGCGAAACCTCGCAGTGGAACGACCTTCAGCCCTCCGAACGCGGCAAAATCAAAGTCGTGCTTGACAAATCGGGCTCTTCAATGGCCACATATCTCAGCGACTCGCTGCTTCAAGGCCGTCCGCTCGGCCCGACAGTATTTGCTGCCGGCTCTATACCCGAGGTATTCGAGGTTGTAGAGAAAGACCCTGACGCAATCGGCGTTCTCGGCGTGAGCTGGATTACATCCGACATGGACAGCGCCGACGTAAGCAAGGAAGAACTCGCGGAAAGCGTACTCAACGACGACCCGGTGCAGGGTGCCACCCTCACCCAACGCGTGAAAGTATTGAAAGTCTACCGTCCCGGACAGGCACAGGCCTACAAACCTTATCAGAAATACATCTTCGACGGAAGCTATCCTCTTTTCCGCCAGATATATATGATAACAACCGCTTCGCCAAGCAATGTCGGCGGAGGCTTCTACTCATTTGTTACCGGCCCCATCGGCCAGAAAATCATCATGAAGACAGGCATATTACCTGCGACAGTTCATAAAGTGATTGTCGAAGTGCCCGAATCGTGAGATTCAATTTAATGGAAAAAGTAAAATACTATAAACAAGTCAATTGAAAATGAAAATTAAGCTATTCTTTTCTTTGTTGCTGGCCGGAGGTCTGATGGCCTCCGCCCAGTCGCAAGGCTACAAGGACGGTATTGAATACTACAAGGCCGGCCAGTTCAACAACGCCAAGGAAATCCTCGAGCGTACTCTCAACCAGTCGGAAACCGACAAGGCTTTGGCCAACTACTATCTCGGTCAGGTTGCTCTCGCTCAAGGCGACAAGGCCGCTGCGAAATCCTACTTCGAGCAGGGTATGCAGATCGATCCCGAGAACGCATACAACTACATCGGCATTGGTGCCCTCGACCTTCTCAACGGTCAGCTCGACGCTGCCAAGGATCAATTCAAGATGGCAGAGAAGTACACAAAGAAAAACGCCGAGGCTTCTATCGCCATCGCCCGCGCTTATTACAACGCCGACCCGGTGACCTACGCTAAAGATATCCAGAAATACATCGACAAAGCCCGCAAGGACTCTAAGAATGCCGATCCTTCGATCTACGTTCTCGAGGGCGATATGCTTGCCGACAAGTCTGACTTCGGCGCAGCAGCCACCAAATACGAGAACGCCATCACAAACGACCCCAACAACCCTGAAGGCTACGTGAAATATGCCAACGCATACTTCAACGTAAACAAGCAGTTCGCCATCCAGAAACTCGAAGAGCTCCTCGAGCGTCAGCCCAACTCTGCAATGGCTCAGCGTGAACTCGCCGAGAAATACTTCAAGGGCGACTACTGGCGCAAGGCTTCCGACCTCTACGGCAAGTACATCCAGAACCCCAACCACTTCCCCGAAGACAAAGCCCGCTATGCCGTGCTTCTCTACTGGGGTGAGAAATATCCCGAATCACTCGCTGTGGCTGATGAGGTGCTCTCTACCAACCCCAAAAAGAACGACAAGTTCCTCATGGAGCGTGTCCGCTTCCTTGACCTCACCAAGATGGAGAAATTCCCCGAAGCCGTAGCAAGCGCAGAAGCTTTCTTCAAAGACAACGCCGGCGATAACTTCACCACCAACGACTACGTAACCTACGCCGACGCTCTCAGCGGCAACGGTCAGGACTCTCTCGCTGTAATCCAATACGAAATCGCAGCACAGCGCGACCCCGAGAACGGCGACCTTCTCAAAAACCTCAGCTCTATCTACGATAAGAACAAACAATATGCCAAGGCTGCTGACGCTTACGGTGCATACCTCAAACTTCAGGAGAATCCTTCGCTCAACGACCTCTACGGCATGTCGGGACGTTACCTCAATGCAGCCGCTACATCTACCGACTCGATCGAGGCTAAAGAACTCGCAGAGCAGGGTATCGGCTATGTCAACCAAGTGCTCGAACGTGCGGCCGACAAAATTCCCGCATTCTACCAGCGTCTTGCCAACCTCAACATCGCCGGCAACATGAAGAAACCTAATGCCGCAGCCATTGAGGCCTACGACAAGGTTATCGAACTTCTCGACGCCAACCCCGAGAACATGAACCCCGCCAATCCCGACAACCAGCTCCGCATGTACTGGCAGGCATACGCTTTCAAAGCAGCCTACGCAAGCCAGACCGGCGACAAGGAACTTGCAAAGCAGCTCAACGACAAAGCTACCGAAATTAAAGAGCTCATGAGCGGCGGCGCACAGTAATTCTTGACACGAACAACTCAGGTTTATATCAATAAACCGCAGCATAGAATCCTGTAGGCCGTGGCCTACAGGATTTTTTAAACTCTTCCATATCGCTTATTACCAACAAGAAAATATGAGCTACGCACCATTGGCCGAACGTCTGCGGCCTCGTAATCTTGACGAATATATAGGCCAGAAACACCTCGTGGGGCCTGGCGGCATAATCCGACGCATGATTGAGACCGGCAATGTCGCCTCTTTTATCCTTTGGGGGCCTCCCGGAGTCGGCAAGACTACTCTTGCAAAGATAATCGCCAATACTACCGACAGCTCTTTCTACACCCTCTCTGCTGTCACCTCGGGTGTAAAAGAAGTGCGGGAGGTGCTTGAGAAAGCCCGGATAGAAGCGTCTGGCATGTTCTCCAAGGGGCGTCCGATATTGTTTATCGATGAAATCCACCGTTTCAGCAAATCGCAGCAAGACAGCCTCCTCGGTGCCGTAGAAAACGGCACGGTAACTCTTATCGGAGCCACGACAGAGAATCCGTCGTTCGAGGTGATAAGGCCACTTCTCTCCCGAGCTCAGGTCTATACCCTCAAACCTCTCGACGAGGCAGACCTGCAGACGCTCCTCGACCGGGCAATCAATTCTGACCAAGGATTGGGACAGTGCAAAGTAGAGGTCGAACAGACTGCCGCTCTCTTCCGCTACAGCGGAGGCGACGCCAGAAAGTTGCTCAATATCCTTGACCTGCTCTACCAATCCACTCCCCTCGGCAGCAATATAGTAATCAATGACAAGGTAATCAGCGAGCGCTTGCAGGAGAATCCGCAGGCCTACGATAAAGGTGGCGAAATGCACTACGACATAATATCCGCATTTATCAAAAGCATACGTGGCAGCGATCCCGACGCCGCCGTATATTGGCTCGCACGCATGATTGCCGGTGGTGAAGATCCCGAGTTCATAGCCCGCAGGCTTTGTATTTCGGCATGCGAAGACATCGGACTCGCCAACCCCAACGCCATGCTCGTGGCCGACACCACATTCAATATCATACAGAAAATCGGCATGCCCGAGGGTCGGATTCCGCTTTCGGAGTGCGCCATTTATCTTGCCCAGTCGCCGAAGAGCAATTCCGCATATCTTGCCATCGACGCCGCTCTCGCAGAAGTGGAGCGCTCGGGCAACCTGCCGGTGCCGCTCCACCTGCGCAATGCGCCCACATCGCTGATGAAAAGACTCGACTATGGCAAGAACTACATGTATGCCCACGATTATCCCGGCAACTTCGTAGTGCAGCAATACCGCCCCGACGCAATCGCCGACAAAACATTCTGGCACCCGTGCTCAAATCCTGCTGAAGACGTAATGCTCCAGCGCCACATAGCCCGCTGGGGAAAGAAATAATAAAGGCGGCCATACCCGATAGAGTATGGCCGCCTTTATTGTATACTTTATAAGCTATTATTTCACGGCGTCTACCATAAGCTGGAATGCTTTCTGGAGGCCTTCGGCGTCTTTACCGCCTGCCTGGGCGAAACCGGGCTGGCCGCCGCCGCCGCCCTTGATGGCTTTGGCCGCATTGCGGACGATGTCGCCGGCTTTGATTCCGGTGGCTACAACATCATCGGTGAGCATGATGGTGAGCAGAGGTTTGCCGGCGGCGTCGCATGTGGCGGCAACGAATGCTGTAGCCTTGGGCGAGAGCTCGCGTACCTTGAAAGCCACTCCTTTCACAACTTCGGGCAGACGAATGCCCTGCATGGTGACAAGGTTTATACCCGACGCTGTATGCTGAGCCTTGCCGACGAGCTCGGCGGCGAGGGCCGCTATACGCTCGGCAAGATGTTCTTCGGCCTGACGGCGAAGCTCCTGATTCTCCTCAATCGACTTGCGCAGAGCGGCGATAAGGTCGGGAGCATTGTTGAACATCGCTGCAATTGAGCGGAGCGTGTCGGCAGTATCATTTATCATCTTCTCTACCTGCGGACCTGTGATAGCCTCGATACGGCGGATACCGGCGGCGATACTCGACTCGCTGACGATTTTAATCATACCTATATTGCCGGTGTTGGCCACGTGGGTACCACCGCAAAGCTCTATAGAATCACCATAGCGGATCACACGCACATCATCACCGTATTTCTCGCCGAAGAGAGCCATCGCGCCCATAGCCTTAGCCTCGGCGATAGGAGTGTGGCGGTGCTCATCGAGAGCGATAGCCTCGCGCACGCGGCGGTTGGCAAGGGTCTCTACTGCCCGGATTTCTTCAGGTGTAAGCTTCTGGAAGTGCGAGAAGTCAAAGCGCAGGATATCGGGCGACACAAATGAGCCTTTCTGCTCTACGTGTGTGCCAAGGACATCACGGAGAGCCTGATGAAGCAGGTGTGTTGCGGTATGGTTGCGCGAAGTGCCCATGCGGGCCTCGGTGTCGATGGCAGCATGGAATGTATCGGCGATATCGGCAGGAAGTTCTTTCACGATATGGACAGCCACACCATTCTCGCGTTTTGTATCGACAACCTCGGTAACGGCACCTGTGGCGGCGTTGACAAGCTTGCCGCGGTCGCCTACTTGACCACCCATTTCTGCGTAGAAAGGAGTCTGCGAGAGGATGAGCTGGTAATACTCGCGGTTTTTCTGCTTCACATGACGGTAGCGGAGCACACGGGCGTCGCACTCGGTAGAGTCGTAGCCTACAAACTCCTCTTCACCCTCGTTGACAATCACCCAGTCGGCAGCCTCAACGGCTGCAGCAGCACGGGCACGCTCTTTCTGAGCCTGCATTTCTACGTCGAAACCGGCGTGGTCTACAGTCATGCCGTAATCTTTGAGGATAAGCTCAGTGAGGTCGAGAGGGAATCCGTAAGTATCGTAAAGCGTGAATGCCTGCTTGCCTGAAATTTCGGTTTTGCCTTCAGCCTTTGCAGCCTTTACAGCGTCGTCGAGCAGGCGGATACCATTTTCGAGCGTGCGCAGGAAAGCGTCTTCCTCTTCCTTGATAACCTTGAGGATAAGCTCGCGGTTGGCAGGAAGTTCAGGATAAGCCTCGCCCATATTCTCGATAAGAGTGTCGATAAGGCGATACATGAAGGCTTGCTTCTGATCGAGGAATGTGTAGGCATAGCGAACTGCGCGGCGCAGGATACGACGTATCACATAGCCGGCCTTAGCATTGCTCGGCAACTGGTTGTCGGCAATTGAGAACGCGATTGTGCGCACATGGTCGGCGATAACGCGCATGGCCACATCGACATTGTGGTCTTTACCGTATTCCTTGCCCGAGAGCGATGAAATCTTATTGATAAGCGGTGTGAAGACATCCGTATCATAATTAGAGGTCTTGCCTTGAAGAGCCATGCAGAGGCGCTCAAAGCCCATACCGGTGTCGATAACCTTGGCGGGAAGCGATTCGAGGCTGCCGTCGGCCTTGCGGTTATACTGCATGAACACGAGGTTCCAGATTTCGATAACCTGCGGATGGTCTTTGTTCACAAGCTCGCGACCCGAGATTTTCTCACGCTCCTCGGCCGGACGAAGGTCGATATGGATCTCCGAGCAGGGGCCGCAGGGGCCTGTATCGCCCATTTCCCAAAAGTTGTCGTGCTTGTTGCCGTTGATGATATGGTCGGCAGGAAGATGTTTGCGCCATATCGCCTCGGCTTCATCGTCGCGTTCGAGACCTTCGGTTGCGCTGCCCTCGAATACGGTGGCATAGAGGTGTGCCGGATCGAGATGAAGAACATCTACAAGATATTCCCATGCCATGTCGATGGCGCCCTGCTTGAAATAGTCGCCGAACGACCAGTTGCCGAGCATTTCGAACATAGTATGGTGATAAGTGTCATGGCCTACTTCCTCAAGGTCGTTGTGCTTGCCGCTCACACGGAGGCACTTCTGCGAGTCGGCCACGCGGCGGCTCTTGGGGGTGGCGTTGCCAAGGATGATGTCCTTGAATTGGTTCATGCCCGCGTTGGTAAACATCAGCGTGGGGTCGTCTTTGATTACCATAGGTGCGGAAGGCACGATATGATGGCCTTTCGACTCAAAATAGTCTTTGAATGATTGGCGTATTTCCTTTGCTGTCAGCATTTTGGAACTATATGTATTATTTAATTTCGATATCTGATATTGCTGTTGCGGCAAAAAATGCCTAACTTTGTGCTTTGAAAGTGCAAAATTAGCAGAAATTTCCCACTTTTGCAAATTATAAAAAGTCAGGCTATCCAAGTGGTAGCATTGAGTTATCATAAAAAAAGTCTTACGGTATAAAGTGAAGGTATTCTACCGCTACAATCCGGCCACCGAGCAATACGAGCGCGTATACCCCGACCGACGTCGGCGTATCGCGGCTGCCATACGCCCTTACCTGTGGGCTATTGCCGTAGTGGGCATGATAGGCGTGGCTATATACAGCGTTGTCGAGACTCCGCGTGAGCAACAGTTGCGCGAAGCCAACGAAAGGCTGCAGGCCCGCGTAGACCTCTTGGGCCGACGGGCCGATGAGGCTATCGCCGTGATGGAAGACCTCGCCGAGCGCGACAATAATTTCTACCGTGCCATGATGCAGGCCGAGCCGCTGAGCGCCGCGCGGCGATATGCCGGTCTGGAGCGTCAGCGTATCTTCGACCGCCTCGACTCACTGCCCGACAATGAACTTGTAGCAGAAGTACGCGACAAGCTCGACCGCCTCGACCAGATGGTATATACTCAGGTAAAGTCGTTTGATTACCTCGCCGCCCTTGCCGACAGCAACAAGACCCGCACTGCACACACACCGGCAATCCAACCCGTGCCGGAGAAATTCCTGCGCACAATGGCCTCGGGCTACGGTGTGCGGCGCGACCCCATATACGGCACAATGAAATTTCACGAGGGCATGGACTTCTCCGCACCCATCGGCACACCGGTCTATGCCACCGCGAACGGCACAGTAAAGATTGCATCGTGGCAAAGCGCTTACGGCAATATGGTTGAGATTGACCATGGCTTCAACTACACGACCCGCTATGCACACATGTCGAAAATCATAGCACAGCCGGGTCAGAAAGTAAAACGCGGCGACCTCATAGGCCTTGTCGGCAACACCGGCAAGTCTACCGGCCCACACCTGCATTATGAAGTACGCTACCGCGGCGCTCCACAGAATCCGGTGAATTACTACTTCTACGACCTCACCCCGGAGCAATACGACGAAATTATCAATCTGGCCGAGAATGCCGGCCATGTGATGGACTAAGCATGGACTCCCTCGACAAGAAATACTATCGTATAGCCGACGTTGCGGAAATGCTCGGCCTGCCGGCTTCTACACTGCGGTTTTGGGAAAAGGAATTCGGCACGCTACATCCCAAGCGCAACCAAGGAGGCCAACGTCTTTATACTCCGGCCGACATCGAGCAGCTGCGGGTGATCCGTTTTCTGATAAAAGAAAAGGGTCTGACCATCGAAGGCGCACGCGAACATCTCAGAAGCACCCGCCAGAATGTTGACCGCCTGCACCGCACAATCGAACGCCTGCAGGGAATCCGCCGGGAACTTACAGCGCTGATCGACGCTCTCGACTCACGCCAGAGGTTACTAAAGAAAGGAGCCCAATGAACACTTCGCTTCACGAACAGGCGCTTGCTTTGCTGGCGCGCTTTTACGGCTACCGCTCTTTCCGTCCGGGGCAATATGAGGTTATAGAAGCTCTTGCCTCGGGTCGCGACGCCGTCGTGATAATGCCTACCGGCGGAGGCAAATCCATTTGCTATCAACTGCCGGCTTTGCTTTCGCCCGACGCCTGTGCCGTTGTAGTCTCGCCATTGATTGCTCTTATGCAAGACCAGACTCAAGGACTAATTGCAAACGGCATACCGGCGGCTGCGATACACTCAAATCAAGACGACGCCACCAATCAACGCATATTCGATGCCGCATACAGCGGACGGCTCAAACTGCTCTACATCTCGCCGGAGCGTCTACTCCTCGAACTCGACCATTTCAGGTCAATGAAAATCAGCCTTTTCGCTGTAGACGAGGCTCACTGTATTTCGCAATGGGGACATGATTTCCGCCCCGACTACACTGCCCTCTCAGCCATCAAGCAGCTCTTTCCGGCAGTACCGGTAGTAGCCTTGACAGCCACTGCCGACCGATTGACACGCGAGGACATCATTGCCGGCCTCGGGCTGCGCGACCCTTATTGCCTCGTCAGCTCGTTTGACCGTCCCAACATATCGCTGCGCGCGTACGTCAACCCCGAGAAGAAAGTGCGTATGCGCTTCATAGCCGACCTCGCAGGGCGCTATCCTCAGGATTCGGGTGTGGTATATTGCCTGTCGCGCAAAGGCGCAGCCGACACTTGCGACGCTCTCAAAGCCATGGGTCTGAGAGCGGTATGCTATCATGCCGGAATGTCGGCCATGGAGCGCGACTATTCTCTCAAGTCTTTTCTAAGCGGCTCGGCTCAAGTGGTTTGTGCTACGGTAGCTTTCGGCATGGGCATTGACAAGAGTAATATCCGCTGGGTGGTGCACTGCAACATGCCGGGAAATATCGAGAGCTACTATCAGGAAATCGGACGTGCCGGACGCGACGGGCTACCGGCCGAAGCCATTCTTTTCTACTCGTATGCCGACGTGATAATGCGGCGTAATTTTGCCGAAGAATCCGGCCAACGCGATGTTAATCTTGAAAAACTCGCCCGCATGCAGGCCTACGCCGAAGCCCGGGTATGCCGACGCAGGATACTCCTGAGCTACTTCGGAGAAGAGCGAAACTGCGACTGCGGCAACTGCGACAATTGCCGCAAGCCGCCGGAGCGCTTCGACGGCACCATACTTGCACAAAAGGCCCTGAGCGCGATCATGCGCACCCGCCAGCAGATTGGCATACAAATGCTCATATATATACTCCGCGGAGCACAGCGCTACGACCTTCGCCAAGCCGGCTATGATTTGTTGCCGACTTTCGGCGTCGGTGCTGACCTCACACACGAAGAATGGAATGAGTATATCACCCAGATGTTGCAACTTGGCTTGCTTGAAATGGCCTACGAGCGAGGCAACAAGCTCAATGTCACGCCCTACGGCATGCGAATATTGCGCGGTATCGAATCGATACAGTTATCCGTATGCCCTCCGCCGCAGTCGCTGAAAGTGAAGAAAGAGGCTGTAAAGAAAGAAATCACTACTCCGGCCGACCCCGTAGAACAACTTTTCGAGCAACTCAAGGCCGTACGCAGCGACATCGCGCGCCGCCAAGGCATACCGCCATATCTCATCTTTTCTGACGCCTCCCTGCTCGACATGGCCCGTAAACATCCACTCGAGCTCGGCGCCATGCTTGAAGTATCCGGTGTGGGCGAGACAAAAGCTGCCAGATACGGCAGACATTTCCTTCAGGCAATACGCAAGTTCGACGGTCTGGGAGGCGCAACTCCAAAAGGCACCAGCGTAAAGGAAACTCTGATTCTGTTCAACGCCGGCCTGACGCCTTCAGAGATTGCAGACTCAAGAGGTCTGAAAATAGCAACCGTGCAGGGCCATTTCGCCGAATTGATAGAGGGTGGACTTGTGACATCTTACCACAAACTCATCACGGTAGACGAGTATAAAGATATCACTGCCACATTGGCCGAGCGGCCTGAAACAGCTTACGATGAATTGAAACAGCGCTATACTTCCGGTCTTATCACAATAGCCCGCGCCATCAACAGGGCTCTCGCCTTGAAAGAATAAAACGGCGCTGTTTATCCGAATTTTGAAATCTTGCGCAACTGGGGTTCGTTGATAATCTTGATACGACGGCCGTCGACAAGCAGCAATTTTTCAGCGACAAAGGTAGATAATGTCCGGATAGCATTTGAGGTGGTCATATTCGACAGATTGGCAAGATCCTCGCGTGCCATATATATCTTCAGGGTACAATGGTCATCTTCATAACCGTAATTGTCGAGCAACACAATCAAGGCTTCGGCAAGGCGACCGCGGATATGCTTTTGGGTAAGGTTGACAATGCGGGTATCGGAGCCTCCGAGGTTATGGGAAAGTTCATGGATAAAAAACCATGCGAGCTGTATATTGCTGTCGATAAGCGACTTTACAAGGCTTAAGGGTATGGCGCCCAAGGTTGAGGGTTCAAAGGCAAGCGCGCTCGACACGTAAGGTTCTTCGGCAAAAAAAGCGCGGTATCCAAAATACTGCACAGGTCGGATAAGGCGGATGATCTGCACCCTGCCTCCGACTCCTTCTTTTGTCTTTTTGACCTTACCTTTCAGAAGTACCCAAAGAAACTCCGGCTGCTCGCCCTCGGCATAGATAAGCTGATTTTTCTTGAAGTTGTGTATCTGCAAGTTTTCAGCCACCAGTCGTCTCTCTTCGGGGCGGAGAATCTGCCAGATTTCCGCCATGTCTTCATTAATTACCTTTTCAAGTGTTGCCTTTATCATATTGAACCCGGAAGAATATGCTGTAAAATTGTGTTATACAACAGCAAAATTACAAAATTCCGCCCAACTGACAAAATTTTTCACACATCTTCATCACGTAAACGCCAATATCAGCCCTTTGCTGATTCTGTCGCCACCAATATCACCTTGATTTTATCGATTAAAGTCTTATCACGGGCCACGCCGAAGCATAGTTCAACGGTCGGCGACATCTTGCGGACGAATTCTGTCAACTGCCTTACTTCTTCCATTTGTGTCGGCCTCTCTTCAGGAATAAAAATCTGCATGAGCAGGCTTGAGGTGTCTGTTGCAGAAAAAGGAAGTTTACCTATTGCAGAATCGAGAGCTTCCGATATCACTTCGCCACAGCCGGCAACCACATAATTGGCTACGTCTTTCGACAAAAAGTTTATCACATCGCGGTAATCGATATTTATATATCCGCAAGAAGTGATAATTTTCTCAAATTCAGCCCGGTCGCCTATTATTTTAAACTGCTCGTAAAGATTTTGGAAGTCGATACCGTCGAAGGGTTCTATACCGAACCCTTCTACCATACCTGAATCACGCATTGAAAAAATCTTTTAAGTGCGAATAAAGCGCGTGGAGAGGAAGGCCCATCACGTTATAGAAACACCCGTCGATACGCGAGATAGCCGCAGCACCTATCCATTCCTGAATGCCGTAGGCTCCGGCTTTGTCAAACGGGCGGTATCGATCTACGTAGCGGTCGATTTCTTCGTCGGTAAGATGGCCGAAAGTCACCCGGGTAGTTTCTGAGAAAGTATCCTGCCGCTTGCCATCAAGCGACATCAGCGTGACGCCGGTAACTACAGTATGAGTGTTATTCTCCAAGCGGTGGAGCATTTCTTTGGCTTGCCCGATATCATGTGGCTTGCCCATGATATCGCCATCGGCAATTACAATTGTATCTGCTGTGATGATGAGCTCGCCCGGTGCAAGAAGGTCGGCGTATGCCTTGGCCTTGAGCTGTGAAAGATAGGCCGGGACATCTTCGGCAGCCATTCCTGCAGGATAAACCTCATCGATATCGCGCGGAACAGCAATTTCAAATGATGGCAATATCAGACCGAGCAACTCGCGCCGACGAGGAGAATTTGAGGCAAGGAGAACATTCACTCCCGAAAAAGCCTCTGAAGGTAAAGGCGGAAGCACCGCTGCCATACCGGCATTGCACCCGCCATGAAAATCAAGATGATGTGTTTCTTCTGTCATAGTCCGTAAGCTAATTTATCCGCCGCAGGCCATGTGCCTTGGGCTTTCATCACTTCCTCTATCAATTCACGAGCCACCCCGTGGCCACCGTTGACTGTAGATATAAACCGCGCCACACCCTTCACGTCAGGGTCTGCGTCGCGTGGAGCTACGGCAAGCCCTACACAGCGCATAGGCAGGATATCGGGTATATCGTCACCACAATATGCCACCTCGTCGGGGTTGAGACCGTTTGCCTCCATCCATGATTCCAACACCGGAAGCTTCTCCAGATGTCCGAGATAAATATCCTTGAATCCTATCAATTCGAACCGGCGGCGCACAGGAGCCGTGTCGGCGCCGGAGATGATGGCAAGTTTCAGACCGCTGCGTATGGCCTGCACCATTGCATAGCCGTCTTTGATATTGGCCATCCGCCGTGGATTGCCGTCATCGTCAACAGGTATTATGGAAGGTGACAACACTCCGTCGACATCAAAGGCTATACCTTTTATTTTTGTCAGGTCGTAATCTATCTTACTCATTTTGCAAGAGTATGTGATTTAACAATATATTGGGAAAGAAGCTCATACACAGCTCTCTTATCCTCCGGCAGAGCGGCTGCATGCTTGGCCATCACGGCAGTGTCGCCGCGGCGGGCCGGGCCTGTCTGGGCTGCATGAGGACCCGCCTCAAAAGCTTTGGCAACAGTGGCTTCAACAAGCGGCTGCACTGTGTCAAGTGGATAATCAGCACCGGCAAGTATATCCTCTACCATCTCAAGAAGTATGTTGACGAAATTCGATGAGAATACACCGGCGATGTGAAGTACCTGCCTTTTTGCGGCATCGGCATGATGAACCGTAGCCGACAAGCTATGAGCCACAATGTCAACTGTCTTAAGATCCTCAGCATTTTGCGCCTCAGTGAAAAAAGGCACACGGCTCATATCCACAGCTACATCCTTTGAGAATGTCTGTAGAGGATAAAGCACACCTGTTCGCGGGCTCACACAAGCGAGCGATTCCTTTGGCATAGTACCTGACGTATGCACCACCAAAGGCTCTCCGGGCAAGTCTGCAATCGACTGAGCCACTTCGGCAAGAGCATGGTCGGCCACACTGACTATCACCATCTCAGGCCGGTAAGCCCGTAAATCTTCATAGCCTCCGCTTTGGGATATACATGCCGACTTTGCAAGAGCTTGCGCATGCCCGGGATTGCGGCTTACAACAATGCCGATTCTATTGCCTAATGCACGGCCAAGGTGCGACGCTACATTACCACTGCCGACAAGAGCTATCCTCGATGGTATCATAGGTCATTACGCCATGAGCCGACATGCACTTTCTCCCACTTGAGTTTGGTGGGGTCTACGGGTTTGCGGGTTTCTGCTGAGTAGCCGAAAGTCATCACACACTCCACGCATATATGTTCGGGGATTCCGAGAAGTTCGCGTACAACATCTTCCGATGGTGTTCCATCAGCAGCCTGACGTCCGCGAACCTGTACCCAGCACGACCCTATGCCAAGGTCGGCAGCCTGAAGGTGCATGAAAATGGCAGCCACCGAGGCGTCTTCAATATATGCCTCGCTCTGAGTGGGATCAGCAGTCACTACTACTGCAAAGCGGCAGTCTTTGATAGAAGCTGCATACGATGGCTTGAGATCGCTCAGCCTGACAAGCATATCGCGGTCTTCAACCACTACAAATTGCCACGAACGGGCACTCTTTGACGAGGGTGCGAGGAGGCCTGCCTCAATAATAGTCTTTACATCTTCGGCCGGTATCGGCTCTTCGGTATAGCGCCGTATGCTGTGACGCTCAAGCAATAATTCATGTAGTGTCATAAACAATGTAGAGACGAGATTTGCTCGCCTCTACAAAGTTACAAATTAAATGTCAGATATGTTCTGTTTTGTCCGGATTTTATTCTTCAACAGCGTCAGGAGCCACGCCTTTTGGCAGCGTGAAATGGAGCCAGAGGAAGGCTATCAAACCCGACAATACCGAGCCGCACACAATGCCGAGCTTGGCATGCGACAGGAGGTCGGCCTGATGGGGTATCGAGGCGTCAAACGACAGCGTGGCTATAAAGATCGATACAGTGAAGCCAATGCCTCCAAGCATGGATATCGACGTCATCATGTTCCAGTTGGAGTGTGCAGGCATTGGAGCGAATCCAAGTTTGACGCACAGCCACGAGAAGCTGAGAATACCCAAGAATTTACCCAGTACAAGACCGCAGACAACAGCCAACGATATGCCCTCGAATACTGAGGCCGGAGCCATATCGAGAAGGAAAATGCCGGCATTGGCAAAGGCAAAGAGCGGTATTATGAAATAGTTGACTATCGGGTGTAGCGTATCTTCAAGATCCTGAAGAGGTGATATCACCTTATCCGACGCTGACTCTACCTGTTTGAGCCAGTTCATCTGTTCTTTTCCGAGGATTGTGCGTTTCACAAGATCTTCGGGCTCATCATCGCTGAAGTGGGCTATCGAATTACGGATAATCTTTATGTATTTCATCGGCGCGAATACCGGAGTGGCAGGCACGCAGAATGCCACAAGTACACCGGCAATGGTCGGGTGTATACCCGAGTTGAGGAAGAGAAACCATATCACACCACCGATACCGAGATAGAATATCTTGCTCTTGATTCGCATGGCAGATCCAAGCAGGAGCACTCCGAAAAGCACGGCTGCATAGACAAGTAGCATTAGCTCGATATGAGTTGAGTAGAATGCCGCTATCACTATGATACCGCCGATATCATCTACCACAGCCAATGTGGTAAGGAATATTTTCAGCGATAAGGGAACACGTTTACCCAACATGGCCAGCACTCCGAGCGAGAAAGCGATATCGGTAGCCATTGGTATCGCAGCCCCGCCCGCATAGTCCGTACCTTTGCTGAGGAAATAGAATATAACAACAGGCACAATCATACCGCCAAACGCCCCCACGATAGGCAGCAGAGCCTGCTTGAACGATGATAATTCTCCCACCAATACCTCTCGTTTGATTTCGAGACCTATCGAGAAGAAGAAAATCGCCATCAATGCGTCATTGATGAAAGCAAGAAGAGTCATTGGCTCGCCGGCATGACTGAATACATTGAAATTACCAAGCTGCAAGCGCACTTCCTGATCCCAGAACGAAAAATACTCACCGTTTATTACCGGGATATTAGCCACAACTAGGGCAAGTACTGTAGCTATGATAAGAATATTGCCACCTCCGGCATGACGCTGCAATGCCTGGCGCGCAGAGAAAAATATGCCGCGGTCGAAAACCGATTTTTCCTCAGTATCCCACGTCGGCCGTGACTTATGTGCATGTGATGAATCAGTTGTCATGTAATTGAGTTTTTTATAAAAAACAAGTACGTTACATACAAAGTTTATAAACCTACTGAAAATTTGTGGCAAAATTACTCATAATTATTCAAACAGCATAATTTATTTGAAATCAATTAAACCCATAAATTATAGTAATAGAGAATTTAATGGAAATATGACATTTCATTAAATGTTTAGATAAGTTCATTTGCACCTATTTCAATTTATCACTACCTTTGTAAAACAATAAGCTCAATATTGTTTCGTTTAAATATTATGGGAAAACCAATTTTTATAATAGGTGGTTCACACCACAATACCTTAGGTGTTATTCGGGCATTCGGAGAATTAGGCATTGCCAAGGATATAGTATTGTTCATTGATAATTCAGACCATATCATAACAACTACAAAATATGTTACAAATGAACGTATCCACCGTTTTTCAAGCAATTGTGAAATCGCTGAATTAGTTATCCAAGCAGCCTCTAAATTTGATTCTAAACCGGTTGTAATATGCTGTGGCGATCCTTATATAGATGCTATCGATAATTCAAGCGACATCATTTCTACAGTATGTACCATTCCTCGCGCGTCTCATTTTGGTGGCATTGTGGAATATCTCGACAAAAACAGACAGCGCGACCTCGCCATTAAATGCGGTTTCAAATTACCAAGAAAGTTTGAGATTGATAATGTAAAGTTTCCGTGTATACTCAAACCTGAGAATAGTACCAAAGGCTCAAAAAACGATATTGCAATCTGCAAATCTGAAGCAGAACTTAAAGAATATCTTAAGAGCCACGCCTCCATAGTCTCCATCGAAGAGTTCATCGAAAAAGAAATTGAATTTCAGCTAATTGGATGTTCGCTACAACAACAGATAATCATTCCCGGATATACTGATATTATCCGACAGCCGGAAAATACCAACACCGGATATCTCAAATATTCGCCAATAAGCGACGGCTTTGTCAGCCCGGAGCTTCTTGAAAAAGTAAAAAAACTGATTAGAGGTATTGGCTATATTGGCCTTTTTAGCGTAGAGTTCTTGCGGGCTCGAGACGGCAAGGATTATTTCCTTGAGATCAACATGCGAAATGACGGTAATGCTTATTGTGTTACGTCTGCCGGTGTAAATCTACCTTATCTATGGTATAAATATGCAGATAACCCGGACTCGATAATAACCGAACAGACCGATTTCTCAAAACCAATATATTGGCTTCCGGAAGATGACCTTAGAAGTATCAAGAAAATAGGACCCACCAAATGGCTCAAGCAATGGATATCCGCCGACAGCCATGCCTACGCCAATAAAAAGGATCCGAAACCTTTTGTCTATTACTTTCTCGATTTTTTCAAACGACACATATTTCATTAAAACTTCCCATACGAGAGCATATCGAAATACTCCCAATAGAGTTTGTCGTCCGGGCTGTTTTTCTCGATTTTTGAAGTGAGGGTGAAGAATGTGCGGATTGCCATGCGCAAGGGCAATGGTACATCCGTGATCGCACTCTCAAATATAGGCCGGACTTTTTCAACGTAGGCCGTCGCCTCTGAGTAGCGGTTTGTCTTCAGCAGCGATACAGTATAGACGTATGCCATCGAAACGCCCTTGAGCGGTGCCTGAAGCATGTTGTCCATCATGTTGACGTCAGAGCCAAGTTCTACCACACGCTCATATTTGCCAAGGGCAAACAAAGACTCCATCCATATCGAGAAATATGGCTCGTAGAGCTTCTCCATAGCCGAGAGTTCCGTCAGAAGCGAGTCTACAGCCTGATGGGCTCCACGCATACTCAGACCTGTGGCAAGATTCTCAATGTCCAGATTGAGCTTTTCTTCGTCTCCGGCTGTTGCAAAGAACCTCGCTATGTATGGGCCGCTGTCGCCGCTGTTGCACATCAGAAGCTGACGCAGCGCCCGCGATGTCGATGGCTTGCGGTCAAGATAGTCTTTAATCTCTCTCACGGCTCCATTGAGATTGCCGAGCTGAACAAGCATGGCGCAGTAAGCGTCTGTATATTCAAACTCATCAGGATGTTGCGCTTTGATTCCCTTAAGAGTCTCGGCCATATCAGCCAACAGGTAGGGCGCCGAGGTATAGACAGCGTCGGCAATTCCGAGCATGGCTATCGGATCATCCGCGGCAAGAGCCTTTGCAGAATCATAAGTAATCCGAGCCTCTTCCCTTCGGTCAAGACGTGCCTGTCCACGGAAGAGCATAATCCAATTGTTGGTGGTGAACGGCTCAAGCTCTATGAGCTGGTCGGCCACTTTCACCAAGGTCTCATTGTCGTAGTTGTTATCGGCCTCCCGCGCGACCTCAAAAAGCAAGGTAGGCTTGAAGGGCACCTTGGCGAGTATCTCGTCAAGGTGCTCCACAAGCCATTTGTATTGGCCGGTGTCGACGGCAAGGTCTACAAAGCGTATTATCTCCTCATCGTCGAATTTATCGTATTGATGAAGCAAATATTCCAGCGAAGCCTCCGGATCGTCGCATGGAGATGTCTCCATGCGGGCGATGTCGAATATAAGCGAACTCTCGTCAGCATTGTCGGCAAGATATTTTGCGGCAGCCTCTGTGCGTTGGTCTGTATCATCATCAGATGTATCGAGATAGAACAACAGACGGCGCTCGCTCAGCCCGCGGCTTTCGGGATAAAGCCGTGCGCCACAAAGCAAAGTTTCGAGCTGCACATAATCATCCTGCAGGTCGCCCGCATAGTCAAACAAATCGATAAGTTCGTCCTCATCGAAATAACGTTGGCTCACAGGCTGCGACAGCGACTCCTTGAATCGCGTATACAATTCTTCGCGTGGATTCTTTTCTTCGTCCATCAGGGGCTCAGCCTTTTTTCTGCACTTTCTCCCAAGTATCTTTAAGGGCTATAGTGCGGTTAAATACCGGGTGCTCAGGGGTAGAGTCGTAGTCGGGAGTAAAGTATCCGATACGCTGGAACTGGAATTTCTTGCCTCGTTCGGCATTCTCTATGATGAACGGCTCGAGCTTGGCATGCTCAACAACCGTCAGCGACTCCGGATTGAGCATTTCGCGGAAGTCGCGGTCGGGCTCTGCTGCGGGATTCTCCACATCGAACAGACGGTCGTAGAGACGGACTTCGGCGTCGACGGCATGTTTTGCCGACACCCAGTGAAGTGTACCTTTGACCTTGCGCGAAGCTCCGGGCATACCGCTGCGGCTGTCGGGGTCGTAGGTGCAGTGGATTGCGGTGATATTGCCGTCGGCATCGCGCTCGATATTGTCTGTACCCTTGATGATATATGCACCTTTGAGGCGAACTTCCTGACCGGGAGCAAGGCGGAAGAATTTCTTCGGAGGATTCTCCATGAAGTCTTCGCGCTCGATATACAATTCACGCGAGAAAGGCATTTCGTGCACTCCGCTACCCTCCTCTTCAGGATTATTCTCCATTGTCACGGTCTCTACAAGATCCTCCGGATAATTATCGATGATAAGGCGCACCGGATTGATGACAGCCATCGCACGTGTGGCTATACGGTTGAGATCATCGCGCACTGCGTGCTCGAGAAGGCTCACGCTGTTGAGAGCCTCATACTTGGTATAACCGATGGTATTGATGAAATTGCGCACCGACGCCGGGGTGTAGCCGCGACGACGCATACCCGAGATTGTCGGCATACGCGGGTCATCCCATCCGGCCACGAGACCTTCCTTGACAAGCTGAAGAAGCTTACGCTTGCTCATCACCGTGTAAGTGAGATTGAGGCGGTTGAACTCAATCTGTCGCGGGCAGTAGCTTTCGTCGGCAAGTTCCTTGACGAAATATTCATAGAGCGGACGGTGAGGCACAAACTCAAGTGTGCAGATTGAGTGGGTCACACCCTCGAAGTAGTCGCTCTGACCGTGCGCGAAGTCATACATTGGATATACTTTCCACTTTGTGCCGGTGCGGTGGTGAGGAGTCTTGATGATACGATACATGATAGGGTCGCGGAAATGCATATTGGGCGACGCCATATCTATCTTGGCACGCAGCACGCGGGCACCCTCATCGAATTCGCCTTCATTCATTCGCATGAACAAGTCAAGGTTCTCTTCAGGAGTACGGTCGCGGTAGGGGCTGTTCTGTCCCGGTTCTGTCGGGCTGCCTTTCTGGGCTGCGATCTGCTCACTGGTCTGGTCGTCTACGTAGGCTTTACCCTCTTTGATCAGACGCACGGCAAGGTCGAACAGCTGGGGGAAATAGTCGGAAGCATAATATTCGCGGTCACCCCAGTCAAAACCGAGCCAGTGGATATCTTCGCGGATTGAATCCACATATTCCACATCTTCTTTCACCGGGTTGGTATCATCGAAACGGAGATTGCATGTGCCGCCGAATTTCTCTGCCACGCCAAAATCCATACATATAGCCTTGGCATGTCCGATATGTAGATAGCCGTTAGGTTCCGGCGGGAAACGTGTGTTGAGGCGTCCGCCGTTCTTTCCGGCTTTCAAGTCATTATAAACCTCTTCTTCCACAAAGCTCAGACCTTGCGGTTTCTCATTGTCGAGTGTTGCGTTTTCTTCTGACATATTATTAAGTTTTTTCTATTATCATTTTATAGCTCGCTTGAGTCGAGACGCTTGCGGTAGAATACAAATTCTCGTCCGAGATATTTCTCACGTACAATCGGATTCTCTGCCAGCTCTTCACTTGTCCCTTGGAAAAGTATTCGGCCTTCGAAGAGCAGATATGCACGGTCGGTTATGCGCAATGTCTCCTGTGCATTATGGTCGGTGATAAGGATACCGATATTCTTATCTTTCAGTTTATACACTATCGATTGGATATCCTCTACCGCAATCGGGTCTACACCGGCAAACGGCTCGTCAAGCATGATAAACTTGGGGTTGATCGCAAGGCAACGGGCGATTTCAGTACGTCGGCGCTCGCCGCCTGAAAGCTGGTCGCCGAGGTTCTTGCGCACTTTCTGGAGTCTAAACTCCTCTATCAGACTCTCAAGTTTATCGCGTTGCTCCTCCTTGGTCATATCGGTCATCTGCAATACAGACCTGATATTATCCTCTACACTCATTTTGCGGAATACCGACGCCTCCTGTGCAAGATAGCCTATACCATTCTGAGCACGCTTGTATACGGGATATTTCGTTATATTGAGGTCGTTCAGGAATATCTGACCTTCGTTCGGTTCGATAAGCCCTACTGTCATATAGAACGTCGTAGTCTTTCCTGCACCGTTTGGGCCGAGCAAACCAACAATCTCACCTTGAGTCACATCTATCGAAACATGATTCGCTACAGTCCTCTTGCCATACTTCTTGACAAGATTATCAGTCCGAAGCACCATTTTGCCATCGGCAGCCGGCACTTCAGCTACTACCTCAATCTGTTCGGTAAAAGACTCTTCCATCCCTTAAATATTACAAGGATTCACCCCACGCACACTTGCACCACGATGCAGACGGCTCTCAATATAATCCGTCAACAGATTTATCGCTACAGTGTTGCTGCCACCTTGAGGAATGATAAGATCAGCATAGCGCTTCGAAGGCTCGATATACATGCTGTGCATAGGCTTAAGCACATCCTCATACCTGTGAATTACAATCTCAGGAGTACGGCCACGTTCGATACAATCACGCGCTATGACACGGATTAGACGATCGTCGGCGTCGGCGTCAACAAACACCTTCACATCAAGCATTTCACGAATTGTAGGATCTGTCAATACCAAGATACCCTCTACAATCACAACATCTGAAGGCTTTACTTCTACAGTCTCTTCCTGACGTGTGCAAGTGAGATACGAATAAGTAGGCATTTGAATTGTCTTACCGGCCTTAAGATCCTGAAGGTGTTTTACAAGCAGTGACCACTCAATTGCCGCAGGTTCATCAAAATTAATCTTCGACCGCTCTTCCGGTGGAATATGACTCGAATCCTTATAATAAGAATCCTGAGGCATGACTGCCACCTCACCGGCAGGCAAACTCTTTATAATTTTGTTTACCACCGTTGTTTTTCCCGAACCGGTACCTCCGGCAATACCTATGATAAGCATAAAAGATTCATTAAATAATTTCAAATTGCGAAATTACAAAAAAACGCCCACAAATGCAAAAAAATATATCAGCCCCAAGCCTCAGCCGCGCCCGAGTAAGCAGCGGAGCTTTCGTTCCCGGCGCGTGCGCAGCCCGCGCAAAATAGCTAAGATAGCTATAATAGCTAAAGCAGCTATCTTAGCTAACCGCCGGCGGCTGCAAGCAAAAAAAGCCCCGGAGGCGTGTGCCTTCGGGGCTGAGAGGGGGCGGTTACCTACTTTTCCACTTTCGCAGTATCATCGGCGTGGTGAGGTTTAACTTCTCTGTTCGGAATGGG